>Ga0208879_1000622_pt1 | contig 35991 bp, 38 predicted proteins | sample Knorr_S15_td_Bot_FD_185605 | JGI IMG/M metagenome (GOLD analysis project Ga0208879, IMG submission 185605) | Marine microbial communities from Southern Atlantic Ocean transect - Knorr_S15_td_Bottom_ad_5009_LV_A (SPAdes) (version 2) | ecosystem: Environmental > Aquatic > Marine > Oceanic | place... | reverse complement strand
AGATTTGGAAAGTTTATTAAGACAACTCAACCTGGATTAAATTATCATTTTCCATATCCAATTGAGACAGCACTTACACCTAAGGTTACAAAAGTAAATCGACTGGATGTTGGTTTTAGAGCTGGAAGCGATAGCGGTTTTTCTTCAGCAGGTATTGCAGATGTTCCAGAAGAAAGCTTAATGTTAACCGGTGATGAAAATATTGTAAATATCGATTTTTCAGTTTTTTGGGTTATCAAGGACGCAGGAAATTTCTTATTTAAAATTCAAGATCCAGCAGCTACTGTAAAAGCTGCAGCAGAAACAGCCATGAGAGAAGTCATAGCAAAAAGTAAACTTCAATCAATATTAACCGAAGGTAGATCTAAAATTGAAATTGAAACACAAGAGATTGCCCAGAGTCTTTTAGATGAGTATGAATCTGGGATACAGATCACACAAGTACAAACTCAAAAAGCCGACCCGCCTGATCAAGTAATTGACGCCTTTAGAGATGTTCAGGCTGCCAGAGCAGATATGGAACGTGCAAAAAATGAAGCTCAAGCTTATCAGAACGATGTCATACCAAGAGCGCGAGGAGAGGCAGCAAAAATTTTACAGGAGGCCGAAGCATACAAAAAACAAGTTGTTGCTGCAGCCGAGGGTGAAGCGAGTCGATTTTTGGCCATATATACTGAGTATGCAAAAGCAAAAGTAGTAACCAAAAAAAGAATGTATTTAGAGACAATGGAAAAAGTTTTAGCGGATGTAGATAAAGTGATTATAGACAAAAATGCTGGCTCAGGTGTTATTCCATACCTGCCATTACCGGCATTAACGATGAAATCGAAAGGAACCGATACACAATGAAACTAGGTAAATTTATACTTCCCCTTATATTTGTAATTGGTTTAGTAACTTATTTATCACTTTTCGTAGTGAAAGAAATTAATCAAGCAATAGTGTTGCAATTTGGTGATCCAAAAAGAATAATCACTACACCGGGTCTTCAAATGAAAATTCCTTTTATTCAGAATGTTGTGTATTTAGATCGAAGAATATTAAGTTTAGATCCTCCACCAGAAGAAGTTATTGCATCTGACCAAAAACGTTTAATTGTTGATGCATTTGCAAGATTTAAAATTATAGATCCTTTAAAGTTTTATATTTCCGTTGGGAATGAAAGAGTGGCAAGGTCAAGACTGGCTACTATTATAAATTCGAGATTAAGAAGCGTTTTAGGTAAACAAAGTCTTGCAACTTTGTTGTCTGAAGACAGAACAAAGCAAATGGCCATTATTCAAGAAGGCGTAAATAACGAAGCACAAAAATTTGGTATAAAAATTATTGATGTTAGAATTAAAAGAGCCGATCTTCCCCAAGCGAACAGCGAAGCAATTTATAGAAGAATGCAAACCGAAAGAGAAAGGGAAGCAAAAGAATTTAGAGCGAAAGGTGCTGAAATGGCAGTAACAATTACTTCAACAGCAGATAAAGAGGTAACTGTTATTCTGGCAAACGCAAAAAAGCAATCTGAGATTATGAAAGGTGAAGGAGATGGTATAAGAAATAAAATTTTCGCGGATGCATTTGGTAGGGATCCAGAATTCTTTGCTTTTTATCGAGCTATGCAAGCTTATGAAACGGCTTTGATTGGTGGAGATACATCTTTAATTTTATCTCCTGATGGTGAGTTCTTTAAATTTTTTGGAAACATAGAATTTCAAACAGAATAATTGTTAGTTAGTTTATGAGAGAGTTAATCATAGCTTTTGGCTTATTCCTCTTTATTGAAGGAATTTTATATGCTTTATTTCCATCAAAAATGAAAAATATGTTAAAAAAAATTGATATAATTAAAGAAAGTCAATTAAGATCTGGTGGCTTAATTTTTGCAATAATTGGCTTTCTTATTATTTGGTATGTTAAAAAATAAAATGAAGCTCAAAAACCTTAAAATAATCTTAATTTCAATAGTATTTTTAAATTTTTCACTTTTTGCAAATGCAGAAGCTGTTCCGAAATCTTTTGCTGATTTAGCAGAAAAACTAATGCCATCTGTTGTAAATATATCAACGACGCAAACGATTGTTACCAATGTAAATCCATTTCCCTTTGAATTTCCCCCTGGTTCTCCTTTAGAGGATATGTTCAAGGAATTTGGAACTCCACAAAAAAGAAAAGCAAATGCATTAGGGTCAGGTTTTATAATTGATGCAAAAGGAATAGTAATAACCAACAATCATGTTATTAAAGGCGCCGAAGATATCATAGTTACAGTCGGTGGAGATAAAGAATATAAAGCAAAAGTTTTAGGGTCTGATCCATTGTCCGATATTGCTGTTCTTAAAATAGAGTCTAAAGAAAAATTCACCCCAGTTAAGTTTGGTAATTCAGACAAAGCAAGAATTGGAGATTGGGTTATTGCAATCGGAAATCCTTATGGATTTGGAGGCACAGTTACATCTGGAATTATATCTGCAAGAAATAGGGACATTGGATTATCAAGATATGAAGATTTTATTCAAACAGATGCATCAATTAATGTAGGTAATTCAGGTGGACCACTTTTTGATATGAATGGCGATGTAATTGGAATCAATACTGCAATTCTAGGTCCATCAGGATCAATAGGAATTGGTTTTGCAATTCCATCAAACAGCGCAAAAAAAGTTATTGATCAATTAATAGAATTTGGTGAAACAAAAAGAGGATGGCTTGGAGTTAGAATTCAAATAGTTACAAAAGAAATTGCAGATGTTGAAAAATTAGATAAACCAAGAGGTGCACTGGTTGCAAGTGTTGCAAAAAATAGTCCATCAGCTAAAGCAGGAATTAAAGCTGGAGACATTATTTTAGAATTTAACGGTGTTTTAATAAACAAAATGAATGAGTTACCAAAAATTGTTGCACAAGCCAATGTAGGCGAAACAGTTGAAGTTAAAGTTTGGAGAAACGAAAAAGAAATATCGAAAAAAATTAAACTAGGAAGACTAGAAACTTCTGAAGATTTTAAAGCTAAAAAAACAATAAAAACAAAAGATACTGAAATTGAATCATTAAAGATTAAAGTAAGACCAATTGAAAAGAAAGACATTGAAGAAAAAGGTCTTCCAAAAAATACAAAAGGTTTAGTTATCACTGAAATAGCAAATGAAAGCCCAATCAACTATTTAAGTGCAGGAAACATAATTATTGAAGCTCAAAAGAAAGTAATTAAAACAGTTGGAGATTTAGAAATTGCTGTAAATCTAGCACTTAAATCAAGTGAAAAAATTTTGTTATTAGTAATATACAACAATCAAAACCAAAGAAGATATATTGGTGTTAAGTTAAACTAAGCAATGGACCTAAAGTCCAAAATAATCTTAATTTCCGGTCCTACCGCTTCTGGAAAATCAAGTTTCGCAATAAAAGTCGCAAAAAAAATTAATGGAGAGATCATTAATACAGATAGCATGCAAGTTTATAAACAACTTAAAATTTTAACTGCTCGTCCAAAAAAAAAAGACCAAAAAAATATTAAACATCATCTTTACGGTTTTCAGAGTGTAGCTAAAAAATTTTCAACCGGAGCCTGGTTGAAGCTTACAATTAAAAAAATTCAAGAAATACAAAAAAGAAATAGAATACCTATTTTAGTAGGAGGAACTGGTCTTTATTTTAAGTCACTTTCAGAAGGGCTAGCAAAGATGCCTAATATTCCAGTAAAATTTAGAAACAAAATAAGATTATTACAAAAAAAAATTGGTCAAAAATTTTTTTATCAAAGGCTTATTAAGCTAGATCCACTCGTAATAAATACAATTAATCCCAATGATGCACAAAGATCAATCAGAGCTTTTGAAATAAAAAAATTTACAAAAAAATCTATTACAAATTGGTTTCAAAGTACTAAGATATTATTTGATCCAAATAGTTTCTTAAAAATATACTTAGATTTTTCTAGAGAAGATTTAGTTGAGAGAATTGGAAAAAGAGTGGATCAAATGTTTGAAGATGGAGTTGTTTCAGAAGTTAAGAAGTTTAATAAATTAAAAGTCAAAAATGAAAATAGCTCGAAAAAAGTTATTGGAATCGAGGAAATAGGAAAATATTTAACTGGAGAGCTCAATTTAAGTGAAACTAAAGAAAGAATTTACATAAAAACTAGACAATATGCCAAAAAACAAACAACATGGGCCAGAGGTCATATGAAGTCTTGGCAAAAAATCGATCCTAAAAATCTAATCTCTGCATTAAATAAATTGAAATAATGACTTCTTAAACTTGACCAATTAGCGCAACTTCAGCTAGATTGCATGAATGTCAAAATTGTATTCAGGCGCAGAAATTGTTTTTAAATGCTTGGAGGACCAAGGAGTGGAATTTATTTTTGGTTATCCAGGTGGAGCGGTTTTACCAATCTATGATGAATTAAAAAATCACGAATCTATAAAACATATTTTAGTTCGTCACGAGCAAGGAGCGGGTCACGCTGCCGAAGGTTATGCAAGATCATCTAATAAACCTGGAGTAGTTCTTGTTACATCTGGTCCTGGCGCAACAAATGCAGTAACTGCTTTAACAGATGCATATATGGATTCTGTTCCTTTAGTTTGTATAACAGGACAAGTGCCTACTCATCTAATTGGGACTGATGCTTTCCAAGAATGTGACACAACTGGAATAACAAGACCGTGCACAAAACATAACTGGTTAGTAAAAGATATAAAAAATTTGTCAAAAACAATTCACAAAGCTTTTGAAGTTGCAACAACGGGAAGACCTGGACCTGTATTAGTTGATATTCCTAAAGATGTTCAATTTCAAAAAACAAATTATTTAAAATTTAAAAAAAAAAATAAATTAAATAGTGAATCTTATAATCAATTTTCTCAAAAAAATATTGATGATTTAATAAAATTAATGAGCAAAGCTTCTAAACCAATTTTTTATACAGGGGGCGGAGTTATCAATTCTGGACCAAAAGCAAGTGAGCTTTTAAGAGAACTTGTAAATGTAACAGGTTTTCCAATCACATCTACATTGCTGGGTTTAGGAGCTTATCCAGGATATGATAATTATTTTTTAGGTATGCTTGGAATGCATGGAAGTTATGAAGCTAATAATGCAATGCATGATTGTGACTTAATGATAAATATTGGTGCAAGATTTGATGACCGAATAACAGGAAAGATTGATGAATTTTCACCAAAATCTAAAAAAGTTCATATAGATATTGACCCATCTTCTATAAATAAAAATGTAAAAGTTGATTTACCAATTGTAGGAGATGTTGCGAAAGTTATAGGTTCTACAATTAAGACTATTAAAAAAGTAAAACCTAATTTTGCAAAATCAAATAAACAAAAGATTTCTAAATGGTGGGAAAAAATTCAAAAATGGCGATCAATAAACTCTTTTGATTTTGTTAATAGCACTGAGTCTATAAAACCTCAGTATGCGGTTCAAAGGCTTTATGAATTAACAAAAAATAAAGACACATATATAACAACTGAAGTTGGCCAACATCAAATGTGGGCCGCGCAACATTATAAGTTTGATAAACCGAATCATTGGATGACATCTGGTGGCTTGGGTACCATGGGTTATGGCTTACCGGCAGCAGTTGGGGTTCAGGTTGCACATCCAAATAAACTTGTTATTGATATAGCAGGAGAAGCGTCTGTATTAATGACGATGCAAGAAATGTCTACCGCTGTTCAACACAGTTTACCAATTAAAATTTTTATATTGAATAATGAATACATGGGCATGGTTAGACAATGGCAAGAACTACTTCATGATAAAAATTATTCTGAAAGTTACACGGCAGCTTTACCTGATTTTGTTAAGTTAGCAGAAGCATATGGTTGTGTTGGAATTAGAGCAACAAAACCTGATGAATTAGATGATAAAATCATTGAAATGATTAACACAGAAAGACCAGTAATTTTTGATTGTGTGGTTGATAAGGAAGAGAATTGTTTTCCAATGATTCCATCTGGAAAACCACATAATCAAATGCTTTTAGGACCAAAGGACCAAAAAGAAAATAAAATAACTAAGAAAGGAAAAACTTTAGTTTAATGGTTAAATCAAGATCAGCATATAGTGTTCCAGGTAAACAAGGAAAATTTGATACGCATATTATTGTTGTGTGGGTTGATAATGAAGCCGGAGTTTTAGCAAGAGTTGCAGGTTTATTCTCAAGCCGAGGATATAGCATTGAATCTTTGGCGGTAGCTGAAGTTGATCCAAAATTAAACATATCTAGAATTACAATTGTCACTACAGGAACACCTCAAGTTATAGAACAAATTAAACTGCAATTAAAAAAGCTTGTACCAGTTCACAAAGTTGCAGATTTTAAAAAAGAAGATAAAAATGTAATTTTTAGAGAAATGGCATTATTAAAAGTAGTTGGAAATAATTTAAAAAGAGAAAAAGCTTTAAAAGTTTGTAAAAAATTTAATGCTGTAATATTGGATAAATCAAGTAAGTCAGTTGTAATTCAGGTAACTGCTTTAAGAAAAGATATAGATTTAATGTCAAAAAATTTGAAAAAATTTGGTTTAGTTAGCGTATCTAGAACAGGAGCGGTAGCAATGACCAGAGGTGCAGAAATATTTAAATAAAAAGGAGACAAATATGAAAATGTTGTATGAAAAAGATGCTGATGTAAATTTAATTAAGAAAAAAAAAGTTGCAATTTTTGGTTATGGTAGCCAAGGACATGCTCATGCACTTAATTTAAAAGATAGTGGAGTAAAAGAAGTTGTGGTTGCATTAAGAGATGGATCTCAAAGTAAAGCAAAAGCAGAATCCAAGGGATTAAAAGTAATGAATTTATCTGATGCTGCACAATGGGCGGATGTAGCAATGATATTAACTCCCGATGAATTACAAGCAGCAATTTATAAAAACCATATAGAACAAAGAATTAAAGAAGGGACAAGTTTAGCTTTCGCACATGGATTAAATATTCATTACAATCTAATTAATGCAAGAAAAGATTTAGATGTCTTTATGGTTGCTCCTAAAGGTCCTGGACATCTAGTTAGAAGTGAATATGAAAAAGGTGGAGGAGTGCCTTGCTTAATGGCTGTTCATCAAGATGGATCTGGTAAAGCCAGAGAACTTGCATTGTCATATGCTTCGGCAATAGGTGGAGGAAAATCTGGGATTATTGAAACAACCTTCAAAGATGAATGCGAAACAGATCTATTCGGTGAACAATCTGTTCTTTGTGGAGGATTAGTGGAATTGATTAAAAATGGTTACGAGACTTTAGTTGAAGCAGGCTATGAACCTGAGTTGGCATACTTTGAATGTGTACATGAAGTTAAATTAATTGTTGATTTAATTTATGAAGGTGGAATCGCAAACATGAATTATTCGATTTCAAACACAGCTGAATATGGAGAGTATGTTTCAGGCAAAAGAATTATCAATAAAGAAGAAACTAAAAAAAGAATGAAGGAAATTTTGGTAGATATTCAATCCGGTAAATTCACTAAGCAGTGGATGGACGAATGTAAAAATGGTCAAAAAAACTTCTTAAAAATGAGACAAGAATTGGCAGATCATCCTATGGAAAAAGTTGGAGCCAAACTTAGAGCAATGATGCCTTTGATTGGCAAAAAGAAGTTAATTGATAGCGATAAGAACTAGATTAAATTGTCAATTCCGGATTAAATCACTTAATTTATTTTGCAATCTCTCCTAGAGATTGTAGTATGCTGTGCTGAAAATTTACTATAATGGCTGATAAAAACAGAGTTTATATTTTTGATACCACGATGCGTGATGGTGAGCAATCACCAGGCGCCTCAATGAGCTTAGAAGAAAAAATCCAAATCTCAAGAGTATTTGACGAACTTGGAGTTGATATTATTGAAGCTGGATTTCCAATTGCTTCACCAGGTGATTTTGAGGCCGTAAGTGAGATTAGTAAAATATTAAAAAAATCTATTCCTTGTGGCTTAGCAAGACATTCCAAAAAGGATATTGATAGATGTTACGAGGCATTAAAATCAGCGTCAAGATTTAGAATTCACACATTTATTTCAACAAGCCCGCTTCATATGAAACATAAATTAAACAAAACACCAGAACAAGTTTATGATTCAGTAAAAGAACATGTAACATACGCAAGAAAATTCACAGACGATGTTGAATGGTCATGCGAAGATGGAACTAGAACTGATATAGATTTTATGTGTAAGACCGTTGAACTTGCAATTAAATGTGGAGCCAAAACAATAAATATTCCTGATACCGTAGGATATACAGTCCCAACTGAGTTTACAAAAATTATTCAAACGTTAATTAATAAAGTACCAAATATTGATAAAGCAATTTTATCAGTCCACTGTCACAATGATTTAGGTTTAGCTGTTGCAAACTCACTTGCAGGTGTTCAAGCAGGAGCTAGACAAATTGAATGTACAATAAATGGAATTGGTGAAAGAGCGGGTAATGCAGCTCTAGAAGAAGTTGTTATGGCTATGAAAACAAGAAACGATCTAATGCCGTATTCAACGGGCATAAATACAAAATTAATTAGCAAAGCATCAAAAGTAGTATCTAATGCAACAGGTTTTCCTGTTCAATTCAATAAAGCAATTGTTGGAAAAAATGCTTTTGCCCATGAGGCCGGAATTCATCAGGATGGAATGCTTAAAAATAGAAATACATATGAAATCATGACACCAGAAAGTGTTGGAGTTAAACAAACCTCATTAGTTATGGGTAAACATTCTGGAAGACATGCATTTAAAGATAAATTAAACAGCCTTGGATATGTGGATGTAACTGATGACGTAATAGAAAATGCTTTTGGTAAATTTAAAGTTTTAGCGGATAAGAAAAAACATATCTATGACGAAGATATTGTTGCTTTAGTCGATGATAGTTTAATTAAAGAAGATAATGTGATTACTCTTAAATCTTTAAAAGTTTTTGCTGGAACAGGAGAGCCACAAAGAGCTGAAATGACTTTGGAAATTTATGGAGAAATTAAAAAAGCAAAAGAAACAGGAGATGGACCTGTAGATGCAACATTTAAATGTATCAAAAAGTTGTATCCTCACGATGTTAATTTACAGCTTTATCAGGTACATGCAGTAACAGAAGGAACTGATGCACAGGCAACAGTGAGCGTTAGAATTGAAGAAGAAGGAAAAACTACTGTTGGTCAAGCAGCGGATACTGATACTTTAGTTGCATCAGCAAATGCCTACATTAATGCATTGAATAAAATGATTATAAAAAGAAAAAGAAATTTTGCACCTGACAACATAGACATAAAACAGAATTTAAAAACTGACAAAATGAAAGGAATATAAATGGGAATTTTAGGAGGCATAGCAAGGCTCTGGAGCCAAGATATGGCAATAGATTTAGGTACAGCAAATACACTAGTTGTTCTTAGAGGACAGGGAGTTGTTTTAAACGAACCATCAGTAGTCGCAGTTGTTGAAGAGAATGGAAAAAAATCTGTTTTGGCAGTAGGCGATGAAGCAAAAACAATGTTGGGAAGAACTCCAGGAAATATAAGTGCAATTAGACCTTTAAGAGACGGTGTTATAGCAGATTTTATCGTAACAGAAGAAATGATTAAGCATTTCATAAAAAAAGTTCATAAAAAAAGCACTTTTGCAAATCCAAGAGTTTTAATATCTGTTCCAACAGGATCTACGCCTGTTGAAAGAAGAGCCATTCAAGACAGTGCTCTAGCTGCAGGAGCTCGAAGAGTTCAGTTAATCGAGGAACCTATTGCAGCAGCTATTGGCGCAGGACTTCCAATCTCTGAAGCTACAGGTTCAATGGTAGTTGATATTGGTGGTGGAACAACCGAAATAGCCGTTATGTCCCTAGGTGGAGTTGTTTATTCAAAATCATTAAGAGTTGCAGGTGATGCTATGGACGAAGCATTAAAAAACTATATGAGAAAAGAATACAATTTATTAATTGGAGATAGCACAGCAGAAAAGGTTAAAAAAGAAATAGGAACGGCAATTCCAAGTAACAATAATACTTATCCAGTAAAAGGTAGAGATATTAGATCTGGAACTCCAAAAGAAGTAAATATTAGTGAGGAAGACAGTGCTGAAGCTTTATCAGGAATATTAAGAGATATGGTAAATGGAATGAAAGATGCGCTTGAAAATACACCTCCAGAACTATCTGCAGACCTAGTTGATATGGGATTAACATTAACAGGAGGTGGTGCATTGCTCAAAAATATTGATAAAAGATTTTCAAAAGAGACAGGACTTCCAGTACACATTGCTGATGATCCATTATCATGTGTAGCTATTGGAACTGGAATAGCTTTAGAACAAGAAGAAACATTTAATACTATGTTGACCGAGTATTAATATGAATTGAATAACAAAATAATAAAATGGAACCGAGTAGAGATGATTTTATAATAGCTATTCGTTCTGCCTTTTTGAAAAAGGGCACCAAACAAAGATTTTCATTACTTGGTTTATTATTCTTTTCAATTCTTTTAATTGTTTTAGGAAAATTTAATTTTACAGCAATCAATTATTTAAAAATAACAATCAACGAAGTTGTTTATCGCATTTCCTTCGTTGCATCTCTTCCTGAAAAATATATAGGCTATTCATACCGTGCTGTAGAAGAGCATATTAGGTTTTATAATGATTATAATTTAAAAAAAGAAGAATTAGAAAAATTAAAATCCAAAAAATATGAAACAATATTTTTAGAAGCTGAAAACAAAAGATTAAAAAAAGTTCTTAATGATATCAATTATTCATCTGAGTTAGTAATTGCAAAAGTTCTAATAGATAAACAAAGTCCATTTCTTAGATCTATAATCATTAATAAAGGAAGTAAAAATAATATTAATAAAGGTATGGCAGTATTAAGTGATAGCTACCTTCTAGGAAAAGTGGTTGAGGTTAATTATACGACTTCCAGAGTGCTATTGTTGTCTGATTTAAATAGTAAAATTCCTGTAACAATAGAACCTGGTAGCATTCAATCTATACTGTCTGGAGATGGTGAAAATTCAGGAGTACTTCAGTACATAAAAGATAATTTTCCCATAGCTGATGAAAGTATAGTTTATACATCTGGAACTGGAGGTTTATTAAAATCCGGAATTCCAATTGGGAAAATTAAACAAAATGAAAATCAAAACAATGTAAATTTTTTTGTAGACTTTTCTCAACTAAGATATGTCAAAGTATCATTCTATATAGAGGAAAAAAATTAGACGTGAGTGAATTTAAAAAAAGAAGTATAGTTAATAATTTATTAAGATTGGCTCCTTTAATAATCTTATATATATCTGTACTGAACGAAATTGATTTAAATTACTTAAAAATTATTTCACTAAATTTTCCATTTATTTTAATTTATTATTGGAGTCTTAGAAAAAGTGAAAGTTTAGGATACGGTTATATTTTTGTTGCGGGATTAATTAATGATGTTGTGACGGGTTTGCCAATAGGAATAAGTAGTTTTAATTATCTTTTAATATGTGGATTTGCAGCTTATCTTAGAACTATAACTTTAAGACCTAATTTAATTAAAGATTGGGTTTTTTTCTTATTTACAATTTTAGTAGTAAATTCTTCAACTTATAGTGTGCTAAATATTTTTTTCTCGGTTGATTTGGATTATAATAATTTATTCATCAATATTTTTTTCACATTTATTTTTTATATAATTTTTGCAAATATATTTTTGATATATCAAAACAAATTTTTCAAAGAAAGCAATGATTAGTTCGGGTTCTACAGGAATAGGAAAAGTTAAAGTAATAAACAGAAGAATGTTTATTCTGTCTGCAGCAAAGATTTTAGTATTTTCGGGTATTGTTGCAAGATTATTTTTTTTGCAAATTAATGAAAACAAAAAGTATTTAACTTTATCAGATAAAAATCGTTTAAGAGAATGGAGATTGCCTCCAGTTCGAGGAGATTTTTTAGATTATTTTGGAAAAGTTATTGCAGGTAATACCGAGGTCTATCAATTGCATGTCATACCCGAAGAAGTTAGCAATTTTAAAACTCTTATTGTTAGATTAAAAGAAATTCTTGGTTTATCTAATAATGAATATCTAAAAATTATAAGAAAAAAAAATAATCAAAAACCTTGGGAAACATTAATTATTTCTGAAAATTTATCCTGGGAGCAATTTTCAAAATTAAATTTGTATCTTCACGAATTAGACGGAGCTAAACCAGTTTTATCTATTTCAAGAAATTATCCATATAAAGAAAATTATACCCATGTGTTAGGATATGTATCTAGGGCAAGCATATCTGATATTAATGAGAACAAAGCAATCAAACAAAATTATGTTCCTGGTCTTCGAGTAGGAAAAATTGGTTTAGAAAAAACATTTGAAAAAGATCTTATTGGAGTTAATGGAGTTCAGCGGTACGAGGTTAATGCTTACGGAAAAAGAATAAATCAATTAGATCATATAGATGGAGTTAAAGGAAAAAATATTACTCTAACAATTGATACCGAGGTTCAAAAATTTGCAAATGATCTTTTAAAAGGTAAATCGGGTTCTATTAGTGTAATGGATATTTATACTGGAGAGTTAGTAGCTTTGCACTCCTCACCGTCATTTGATCCAAATTTGTTTTTTCATGGAATTAGCAATAAAGACTGGAAAGAAATTAGAGAAAATCCTTTAAAACCACTTATCAACAAAACAATAACGGGTCTATATTCACCTGGATCAACTATTAAGCCAATAGTTGCTTTATCTGCGCTTGAAAATGACGTGATTAGTCCAAACCTTACAATTGAATGTACAGGAAAAACAGAACTTTATGGTCAAACTTACCACTGTTGGAAAGAAAAAGGTCATGGATTTATGAAGCTTAGGAATGCAATTAAACAGTCTTGTGACACTTATTTTTATGAAGTTGCAAGAAGACTAGGTGTGGATCGATTAAATTTAACTGCAAAAAAATTTGGTCTTGGAAACAAAGTATTAGACGGAATTTTTTTAGATGAAAAAGTTGGCCTTGTGCCCTCAACTAAGTGGAAAAAAGATACATTAGGAAGAGGATGGGTTTTAGGAGAAACCTTGATTACTGGAATTGGGCAAGGTTATATTCTAACAACACCTATACAATTATGCTTGATGACTGCACAACTTGCAAATGGAGGGTTTAAAATTTATCCAAAAATAACTGTTAGTGAAAAAATTGAAACACTAGATACTATAAAAAATAAAATTTCTGAAAAAATTTCTGAACGAGAAAAAGATCAATTAGGGATAATTAAAGCAAGTGAAAAATTTTTTAAACCTAAAATAGATGAGTATCAACCTCTTTTTAGAAACCAAGAAAATGTAAAATTTGTTTTAGAAGCTATGTTCGCATCAACAAACGAACTGTATGGAACTTCTTATTCATCTAGATATGATGATAAAAAATATCAATTTGCTGGCAAAACCGGAACAGCACAAATAAAAAAAATAACTGAAGAACAAAGGAAATTAGATTTAAAAACAAGCGAAATACCTTATGAAGAAAGGGATCACGCACTTTATGTTGCTTATGGTCCATATAAAAATCCTCGTTATGCAGTAAGTATTATTGTAGAGCATGGAGGATCGGGAAGTGTTACTGCTGCGCCAATTGCAAAAAAATTATTTAAATTGATTATTGACCGACATGAATTAAGAGAAAAAAATAGATTAGAAAGATTTATAAATATATAAAATGTTTCAGCAATTCACATATTCAGAGCAATTAACTTTTGTTCAAAAAATCAAAAGACTAGATATATGGTTAATACTTTGTATTTTGGTCCTTGGAACCATCGGAACTATTGCAATGTATTCTTCTGATGGTGGCGAATTTTCATATTATACCAAAAATCACATTATTCGATTTATGGTTTTTTTCTTAATGATGTTGGTTTTTTCATTTGTAAGAATTAAATTTTGGCATACGTTGGGATATTTTTTTTATTTTGTAGTTGTCTTATTATTAATTTATGCATCTTTGTATGGCATAACCGCATCCGGATCACAGAGATGGATCAATTTATATTTTGTTAATTTTCAACCCTCAGAATTAATGAAAATTGCAGTAATAGTTTGTTTTGCAAAATATTATCACCGTATGCAAATTAATGATGCAAATAAATTTAAAAATTTATTAATCCCAATAATTATTTTGACAATTCCTATATTTCTAGTTTTAATTCAGCCAGATCTTGGAACATCAATACTAATTGCATTAAGTGGATTAGTTGTTATTTGGTTATCTGGGGTGAATATTAAATATTTTATTTATTCTACTTTAACTTTAATAATTTCTGCACCTTTTGTTATATATCTTTTAGAACCTTATCAAAAAATAAGAATATTAACTTTTTTTAATCCAGGTAGAGATCCTTTAGGAGCAGGTTATCAGATTATCCAATCTAAAATTGCAGTAGGTTCTGGTGGACTTAGTGGAAAAGGCTTTTTAAAAGGTACACAAAGTTATTTAGAATTTTTACCAGAAAAACATACCGATTTTATTTTTACTTTGTTTTCGGAAGAGTTTGGTTTTTTGGGTTCTTTAGGGCTTTTAGTAATTTATTCACTTATGATTTCTAGAATCATTTGGGTTGGCTCTCTTTCAAGAAGTTTTTTTGGCAAGCTGTATTGTTATGGCTTTGGTTCTGCAATTTTTATTTATGTTGTTGTAAATATGTGCATGGTTTTAGGCTTAGTGCCAATCGTTGGCTCACCTTTACCAATTATGTCATATGGTGGTTCTTCAATGTTAGCCACAATGATAGGATTAAGTATTGTCATGAGTTCCAAAATATATCATCAACAGCTAATTCCTTAAAATTAATCATTTTATTTACTGTATAATTTGCCACTATAATATTTTAGTTTAAATTATTATAAGTTCACCAAATGTCAGAAAATTTAAAAATAGGAATTATAGGAGCAGGAATCCAAGGTGTGTGTAATGCATTATTTCTTCAAAAAAATGGTTATAAGGTAACTTTATTTGATAGAGACGAACCTGGAAATCTCTCCGCATCCTATGGCAACGCAGGTCATTTTTCTCCATATGCATCAGTACCTCTTAATCGACCAGATGTTTTAACTGATGTGCCATCAATGTTATTAAGCTCAACAGGACCTTTGGCTTTAAGATGGAACTATGTTCCAAAGATGATTCCTTGGTTTTTAAAATTTATTTTAAACTGTTCTAAAAAAAAAATGATGCATACAGCAAAAAATATGCATCAAATTCTTAATTTGGCACTTCCAGCATTTGATGAGTTGTTTGATGAAGTAGATATTTCAGGATTAGTTGAAAAAAAAGGAGTTATTTATGTTTGGAATGATCAAAATCTGACAAGTAGGGAACTTGAAATTAATATTAGAAAAGAATTAGGTGTAGAACAGCAAATTTTAACCCCTAAAGAAATTCATGATCTTGAACCTAATATAAAACCTTTTTATCATGGTGGAGTTTTTTATTCTTATGCAAGACATACAAGAAATCCAAAAAAGATACTTTTAAAATTATTTGATCTTTTTTTAGCGAAAGATGGAAAGTTTTTAAAAATTAATATTCAAGATCTTAAATTTGATGGTGAAAATCCAATTGTAAAATCTGAAACACAACAATTTATTTTTGATAAAATAGTAATTGCATGCGGAGCATTTTCAAAAAAATTAACAGATAAACTAAACGAAAAAATACCTTTAGATACCGAGAGAGGCTATCATATACAATTTAAAGGTTGTGACCATTTAATCTCAAGGCCAGTTGTTTTTGCAAATAGAGGATTTGGCATGACTCCAATGGAACAAGGATTGAGAGTTGCTGGAACAGTTGAATTTGGTGGTTTAAAAAATCCTTTATCGAAATCTAGAATAAAAAATTTAATAGAAGGTGCGAAGTACATGCTAGATGGATTGCCAGAACATCAAGATGAGTGGTTAGGATTCAGGCCATCTTTACCAGATTTTTTACCGGTTATTGGGCCATCAAAAAATTATAAAAATGTATATTATTCTTTCGGTCATCATCATTTAGGATGGACATTGGGAGCTGTTTCAGGGAAGATTATCTCAAAAATGATTGCAAATGAAAATACCAATCTAAATTTAGAGCCTTACAGTTCTAGAAGATTTTCATAGACTTGTGAGAAACCAAAATAACTTAGCTTACCTTTTATTATTTTTAACAACGCTTTTTTGGTCAGGAAATTTTATTGTTGGTAAGGCTGCAAGCATGTACGCAATTCCGCCTTTTTCATTAAATTTTTATAGATGGCTTTTTGCTTGGCTAATTTTGCTTCCATTTACATTTAAAGAAATAATAAAAAAAAAAGATTACATATTAAGCAATTCAGGTTTTTTTATTATTTTAGGCATTACAAGCATAACTATATTTAATTCAATTGTTTATTATTCTTTATACTTTACTCAAGTTATAAGTGGAGTTTTGATGATCTCAACAATTCCTGTAATGATTATTTTTATTTCATCTTTGCTAAAAATTGAAAAAACAAATATTTTTCAAATTTTTGGAGTAATCCTTTCTTTAACAGGTGTCATATTTATTGTAACAAAGGCCGATATAGAAATACTAATAACTCTAAATTTTAATAAAGGAGATTTAACAATGGTAGTTGCGATGTTTTCTTGGGCAACCTACTCCGTTTTATTAAAAAAAAAAAAGTACGAATTAACTCAAATATCTCTTTTACAAATCGTTATTACTTTTGGTTTGATTTTTTTGGTTCCTATATATTTTATTGAGATGAGCATGGGTTATTTAATAAAATTAGGTCAACCATTTTATTTAACTTTAACTTATGTTGTTTTATTTCCAGGTCTGGCCTCTTTCTTTTTTTGGATTAAAGGCATATCAATAATTGGAGCTAACCGTTCGGGAATATTTTTACATTTAATGCCGATTTTTGGAGCCATTATGGCCATGATAATTTTCGATGAAAAATTTATGTTTTATCACTTTTTAGGAGCAATATTTATTTTTATGGGCATAATCTTATCAAATAAAAAAAGCACACCATGATTAAAGTTGCAATACTTGATGATTATCAAAACGTTTTCCAGGAATTTGTTGATTTAAAAAAACTTGAAGGAAAATATGAAATAAAAATTTTTAGCGAACCATTTAAAAATGAAGAAGAAGTAATTGAAAATCTTAAGGAATTTGAAGCTCTTTTGATAATGAGAGAAAGAACACCAATTACAAAAAACTTAATTAATAACCTAAATAAGTTAAAATTTATTATTACTAGCGGCATGAGAAATAAAGCTATCGATTTAGAAACGACAAAAGAAAAAAATATAATTGTTACTGGAACGGAAATAAATCCTAATCCTGCAGCAGAATTGACCTGGGTATTAATTTTAGGATTGGCCAGAAATATTAAGCCAGAAATTGACAATATGTTCCAGGGCTATTGGCAAGCAACTATTGGCACTGAACTAAAAGGTAAAATATTAGGCTTAATTGGACTTGGAAAGATTGGCTCGCAAGTTGCTAAAATAGCAAAAGCATTTGGCATGCAAGTTATTGCTTGGAGTGAAAATTTAGACTTAAACAAATGTAAAGAATTAGATGTTCTACCTGTTAGTAAAGATGATTTACTAAAAACATCTGATTTTGTTTCAATTCATGTTGTTTTGGATGAGCGTTATAGAGAACTAATAAAATTAAAGGAGTTGGACATGATGAAAAAAACTGCTTTTTTAATTAATACTTCCAGAGGTCTAATTGTTAATGAAGATGATTTAATAATAGCCTTATCGACCAATATTATAGCTGGAGCGGGCATTGATGTTTATGAAAAAGAACCTTTGCCCTCAGATCATAAATTACGTTTTTTGCCAAATGCATTGCTGCTTCCCCATTTGGGCTATGTAACCGCAGAAAATTATTCTATTTTTTACACACAAATGATTGAAAATTTAGAAGCTTGTGTAGCTGAAAAACCTATTAGAGTTATAAAATAGTTATGGATAAAAAAAATTCAAATTTAACTGAAGAACAAAAATTTGTTTTATATAAAGAAGGAACTGAAGTGCCTGGAAGCAGCCCATTAAATAATGAAAAAAGAAAAGGTAGTTATTATTGCATTGGATGTGGAACAAAATTATTTGATTCTAAAACAAAATATGAAAGTGGATCAGGGTGGCCATCTTTTTTTGAATCTTTAACTGATGTTTTTGAGACAAAAACCGATAATCATTTAGGTTATGCTAGAACAGAATATCATTGTAAAAAATGTGGTGGGCATCATGGACATATCTTTGATGATGGGCCCGAATCTACTGGAAAAAAAAGATATTGTAATAATGGAATTTGCCTTATTTTTAAGAAGAAATAGCTATTTAACTTTTTGAAAAAACTATATATATTCCAAATAATATGAAAAAGTTAATCTTAGCTATTGTTTTTTTTACTAGCATTGCAAGTGCAGACATAGGCAATACTGTATCAAAAAAAATCAGTGATTTTATTTCAAACTTAATACCAGGAGAGGGTATAACTGAAACTTCGATAGAGATAAACGATGCTGATAATGACAATATTAATTTTTCAATTTTAGGAGTTAGAAATTTAGACAAAACTGATGATACAAATTTTTTTACTCAATTTAGTTTAAAAAATGAGGAAAAAAATAGCTCAGGCAGATTAACTGGAAATTTAGGTTTTGGTTATAGAAGTTTGAATGAAGACAAATCATTTATGCATGGAGCTAATGTTTTTTTAGATGGAGATATATTTGAAGGGCATAAAAGGTTAGGATTGGGTTGGGAAACCAAATCGTCTTTAGTAGATCTATCTACAAACTATTATCAAAAACTAACAAGAATGAAAGCAGTAGACGGTACTGAGGAAAAAATCTTAAGTGGCTGGGATTATAATTTAACAACGCAGGTTCCATATCATCCTTGGATAAATCTAAATTTACAAGGTTATAATTGGTATGCTGAAAAAGCATCAGTAGATACAAAAGGAATGGTCTATACCTCTGAATTTAATATTAGCCCAGTGACTCAATTTAACTTTTCTTTGGATAATTCAGGCAATGAGGGTGTTGAAGATATTTATAAAGCAGAGATATTACTTACTTATCCCCCTAGAGAAAATATTAGAACAATGCAAGATGGTAAATCTAATGTTGCTTTTGAAAAAGGAAATATGCAAGCTAAGTTAACAGACAAAGTAAGAAGAAATAACAATTTAGCAGTTGAAATTCAGGGAGCAGTTATTATAACGAGCAAGTAATTATGAAAAAAATAAAAACATTTTTAATTACAGTTTTATTTACATTTATTTTTTATGGAAATGCAGTTGCAGCTACTGGTGCAGCAACAGAATATAAAATAACTATATATAAGATAGAATTGTGCGACAATAGTAGTTCAGCTTCCGCATGCAATAATGCTGTAACTATTTTTGATGGAAACTCTGGCGCTATTGATATTGCTAATACAACTGCTGGAGTAGCTGCTGCAAGTTTAGGAAATGCATCTGCTGCAAAATTTGGAACATCCTACACTTATTTACAGATAACAATGGGTAGAGATTTTACAGTTAAAGGATCCGCAGCTGATGGTAGTGGGACTACTTGCTATACCAAAAGTGGCGAAGCAGGAGCAGCAGGAACACTTGCTAAAGGGACAACAACTGCTGGCAGTGTAGCATCAACAACTTTGTACGCAGCTATGGTTGGAACTAGCGTTGGTGATAATTTAACTGGCCTTTCTTCTTTAACTGACACTACAGGAGTAGTATCAACAATTGCATCTGATGATGAATATTTTCAGTATAGACAAGAACTAGCATCTACTTTCACAATGGTTCAAGGAAATATTCCAAGTGTAACAGTTGCATTTGGTACTAGTGCAGCTGTAGGAGCTATTGATGATATGGGTGATTCATGTGAGACCGTTGGTGCTGCTAAGGGATTATATGCAGCAGAACCTGACGTAACAGTTACAATAAAATAATTATTTTAATAAATTATCTAATTCGTCTTTGCTTTCTAAAGCTCTTAGCTCGTCGTATCCACCTACATGATATTCTTCTATAAAGATTTGAGGAATAGTTCTTTTACCATTTGATTTTTTTAGCATTTCTTCCAATTTACTTTCGTCAAGTGCAACATTAATTTCTTTGTAAGGAATATTTTTTTTAGTTAATAATCGTTTTGCTGCATCACAGAAAGCACACATGGGACCCATATAGACAATAACGTTTTTCATAATTTATATATAAACATATTTTTCTATATTGCTCCTCTTTTTTAAAAAATCATATTTTGTCCATAATTTTAAAATTGTTGAAAACCCAATTTGGACGTTTCAGCCTTTTCCTATATTTTTTTTAATTCTAACAGTTGACCTGTGACGTTTTTTCTCAAAAGTTCATTGAAAATAAAAAAAATGACTAATGCAATTTATAGACCCTGTGATATTATCTCTTTTAGATAGTCCTAATTTAGCCATTTTTAGCTCCCGGTTTTTTAGGGCTATCCTTAAAAATGCTTCCCTTAAACTATTTTCTTTTTCTTCAAATAGTTTTATTTCTTTTTATAACTCCTGGAACACCAAAAATTGTCATCATTTCATATTCGATGAATTATGGAGTTCAGAAATGTATTTGGACTGCGCTAGGAGATATAACTGCAAATTTTATTCAAGGAACACTTGTTATTTTTGTTCTCGGATCTTTTTTTTCTGATAATCCAAATTTTTTAAACACTTTTAAGTGGATTGGTATAATTTATTTAATGTATTTGGCTTATGATGTTTATAAAAGCAAACCAAAAGACGTAAATCCACATGATTATTCTGAAAAAAGTATTTTTTCTTTTTTTAAAGACGGTTTTTTAGTTGCAGGAACAAGCCCCAAAGCATGGATGTTTTTTCCTTTAATTTTTCCACAATTTATTGATTTTAGCTCTAATTATGTTGTTCAATTTTTTATTTTAATAGCAACTTATATGGTTTTAGATTTTGCATCTCTCATTGGTTATGCAATCCTTGCCAACAAATTAATTGTTTGGCTAAAAGCAAATCCAAAGGTGATTAATACAATTTCGGCGTGTGTTTTATTAATTATTGCACTAATAATTGCTTTCATTCAAAAGTATTAGCTATTGATTCAAATCAATTAGACATGTTGTTTTTTTGATTAAATGGTTGTTTAATTATTTAATTAGAAATTAACTTAAAGAGAGGAAATAAATGAATAAATTAAGTAAATTTATATTAACGTTTGTTTCTGCAATAGCCTTAATTTTAGGATCAACTTCAATTTCTTTTTCAAAAGTTGTAGGTGATAAAATAATTTTAGGCGCAGCAGTTTCTTTAACAGGTAAATACTCAACTAACGGAAAACACACTCAAAATGGTTATAATATGGCTGTTGAAAGAATAAACAGCATGGGCGGTGTCAAAGTTGGTGGTAAAACTTATAAGTTTGACATTATTTATTATGATGATGAATCAAACTCTGGTAGAGCAGCTCAGCTTGCAGAAAGATTAATTAAACAAGACGGCGTTCATTATATGCTTGGACCTTATAGTTCAGGTTTAACAAAAGCAATGGCTCCAGTAACTGAGGAAAATAAAATTCCTATGGTTGAAGCAAATGGTGCATCAAGATCTTTGTTTACTAAAGGATATAAATATTTATTTGCAGTTCTTTCACCTGCAAACCAATATCTTGAAGTAGCAATAGATTTAGCTGTTGAAAAGAATGGTGGGCCGGTTGTTATAGCAATGGCATTTGAACAAGATGCTTTTTCTCAAGATGTAAGGTTAGGCATTGTTGATGCAGCTAAAAGAACAGGTTCAACAATTATTATTGATGATAAATTACCTAAAGAGTTAAATGATATGGCGGCTACTTTAGCTAAAGTTAAAGCTACTAACCCAGATGTATTAGTTATATCAGGTCACTCTAAAGGGGCATTAACTGCAATCAGACAAATTGCTGAAATGAAAATAGATGTTCCTATGTTAGCAATGACACATTGTGACGCTTCAAAACTTGCTAAACAACATGGTAAGAATTCTGAATATGCTTTATGTGCAGCTCAGTGGCATAAAGAACTATCTTATAGTGATGAGTTTTTCGGAAACGGAATCAAGTTCGATAAAGATTTTAATGCTTTATATGGATATGCACCACCTTATCAGGCCGCAGAATCTGCAGCTGCACTTTTAGTTTTTAAAGATGCATTTGAGAGAGCAAATTCTACGGATAAAGAGAAAGTTAGAGATGCTTTAGCAAAAACTGATATGGAAACATTTTATGGAAATGTGAAATTTGGTGATGGCGGTCAAAATATAGCTAAGCCAATGGTACTATTCCAAGTAAGATGCGAAGGAGATACTTGTGCTAATAAATTAGTTGCTCCAACAAAATGGGCATCGCATAAATTAGTGCATCCAATTCCTAAGTGGTCTGAAAGATAAAAAAAATAATATTTAATGCCCCCTAATTTCTAGGGGGCATTTTTTTTCAACTCGATGGATTTATTAATTTTTAAGGCACCAATATTAATAGTTCAAGCATCCATGGATGGTATTTTGCTTGGAATCCTTTTCGCACTTATTGCATACGGTATGGCATTGCAGTGGGGCGTGATGAATATAATAAATATTGCACAAGGTGAATTAGTTATTATGGGTGGTTATATTGCCTATTTCATGTATGTGGCCGGAATCCATCCTGCATTTGGCGTAATTGTTTCTCCAATAATTATGTATTTTGTTGGAGTAGGACTTTACAAATTAGTAATTAATAAAGTTGTTGATAGAGATTTGTTTATTTCAATTTTAGCAACGTTTGGAATAAGTATTTTAGCTCAGCAATTAATGAATTTTATATTTGGTGCCGATGTTGTTGTTGCTCAATCTAATTTTGGAACCACAATGTTATTTGATAATTCGGTAACACTTCCAAATTCAAAAATATTTTCAGCAGCTGTAAGTATTGTATTTGCAATTGGTTTAGTTTTTTACATGAAAAAATCAAAACTAGGTCGTGCAATTAGAGCTACAGCGCAAAATGCAAGAGCTGCAAAGATTTTAGGAGTAGACACAGAAAAAGTTTATGCAGCTACTTTTGGTATAAATGCTGCGCTTTGTGGTGTTGCAGGGTCATTAATTGCAATCACTTTTACATTACATCCTTACGTTGGTTTACCATACACAGTTAGATCATTCATGATTGTAATTGTTGCAGGACTTGGAAATTTACCAGGCGTTGCAATATCTGGCATGGGACTTGGAGTTTTTGAAGAGTTTGCAGATTATATTTTAGGTACAGAGTTTAGAATTGGTGCAGTATTTTTACTATTAGTTTTAATTCTTGTTTATAGAAGATTTAAATTATCCAGAAAAAGAGAGTACTTAAAATGAGCAAAGTCAAAATTAAAGATGATAATGGAAATGAAATTGAAGTGGATTTAGACGGGTTTCAAAAACATATCGATAAATATCATAGTTCAGGAACTAGTATTCATGATGAAAATGGTCATTATTTTACTGTGAATGATAATTTTAGAAAAAAACTTAAGGAAATGGATAAATAAAATTAAAAAAATATTTTTTCTATTTTTAGTTATGTCATTTTCTTTTTTTTCAATTGTAAATTCTCAAGAAAGAGAAGCTAAATTAGACGGACTTTTTAACCAATTAAAAAACAACAATGATGTTGCTGCAGCTTTTGAAATAGAAATGAAGATACGGAATATTTGGTCTACTCATCCATCGCAAGAAAATTTAACTCAGTTATTGGCAAAAGGTTCAATTTTAACGTCTGAACAAAAATTAAAAAAAGCTTATGAAACATTTTCAATAGTTATTGGACTAGATCCTAGTTGGGCAGAAGGATGGAATAAACGTGCAACAGTTTTATATATGTTGGGAAGATATCAAGAATCACAAGAAGATATAGATGAAGTACTTAAGCTTGACAAAAGACATTTTGGAGCCCTATCGGGACAAGGGTTAGTTCAAATTGAATTAAAAAATTATGAGAGAGCAATCAATAGTTATAATGAAGTTCAAAAATTATATCCGTCTATGATGTCGCCAAAAATTATGATTCCTCAACTTAAAGAATTAATTAAAAGCGAATCTATATGAAAAAAAATATTTTATTATATTCTGCTTTATTAATATTTGGTTTAGTTGCACCATTTTTATTTCCTGCTTTTAAGCTTCAAATTTCTTTTTTATGGATCTTAATTATTTTAGCTATGACTTGGGATGTTCAAGGCGGTCAAATGGGCTACAATACTTTTGGTAATATTTTGTTTTTTGGAATTGGGATGTATTTATGTGCTGGCATTCAAATAGGAATGTTTTTTCCTTTGGCTGAATGGACTATTAGTGGAGGTGAAAAAACTTTTGTACATACACCAACACAATATTTTCAAGGATTTTTTGTAGGGTTAATTTTTGCGGGAATAGTTCCAGCACTTGTTGCAGGATTAATCGGATATGGAATTTTAGGATTAAGAGGACATTATTTTGCAATTTGTACACTTGCTTTAGGTATTGCTGCAGGAGAAATAGCAGGAGGAATAGAATTAATTGGAGCAGGTCAAGGAATGACTTCACCACCTTGGCCAAAAAATATAGGTGATACCGAGCTTAGATCTGAATTTTTTTATTATATTTGCTTTTTATTGATGATTGCTACTTTTGTATTTTTACAGTGGGCATACAAAACAAGATTTGGATTAGTTTTAAATGCAATTAGAGATAACGAAGATAAAGCAGAAGCAATGGGCATTTATACTATGCGATATAAAATTATTGGCTGGGTCGTTTCTGCATTTTTTGTTGGCATGGCTGGAGGCTTAATGGGAAATATGGTTGGTTATATTGAGCCAACAGAAATTGCTTTTGCCGGACCAACTTTTGGTGTGTTTATGGTTTTAATGGCAATCCTCGGTGGTAAAGGAACTTTGTGGGGACCCGTTATTGGCGCAACAGTTTTTCATCTTTTTAAAGAAGGATTTTGGATTTTCTTCTTAGGCTGGCAGTATGTAGCTCTTGGGGTTTTAATTGTTGTGATTGTTGTATTTTTTCCTGAAGGAATAATGGGCTGGCTTAGAGAAAAATATCCAGAAAAATTTGGCGAAATAGTTGATGAAGCTGATCGAAAAGCACAGGTAGAGTTAAAATGAGCATATTAGAAGTAAATCAAGTTTATAAACATTTTGGTGGCGTAAAAGCCAATGAAGATATTTCTTTATCCGTTGAACAAGGTTCTATTGTTGGATTAATTGGACCTAATGGATCAGGAAAAACTACTTTATTTAATTCAATTGTTGGTACACACCCAATAGATAAAGGATCAATAAAGTTTGATGGTAAGGAAGTTTCTGAGTTACCGGTACCTGTTGTTGCAAAATTAGGTTTGCTGAGAACTTTTCAACAAACAAGAATTTATGGAAAATTAAACTGTATTGAAAACATGTTGATTAGCAATAAATCTCAAGAAAAGGGCTTGTTAAGTGTTTTTTCTAAAATACCTCCCGAACTAACAGATAAAGCAGAAAATTTATTAAATTTTGTTGGCTTATATCAAAAAAGAAAATTAAGAGCAGGAGATCTTTCATTTGGTCAACAAAAACTTTTAGAATTAGCAATGGCATTAATGAATGAACCTAAAATGTTATTACTTGACGAGCCAACAGCAGGGATTAATCCAACTTTAATTAATGGAATTATTAATCGATTGATTAAAGTTAATAAAGAATTTGGAATTACACTTTTAGTTATAGAACATAATATGAGAGTTATTATGCAATTAGCGCAAAAAATATTTTGTTTAGCGCATGGTCAAATGTTAGCCGAAGGTACTCCAGAAGAAATTAAAAACGATAAGCGAGTAATTGATGCTTATCTAGGAGCGCAGTAATGTCAGATCAGTATTCAGTTTTAGGCAAAGCACCAGGAATTGAGGAGTTAAAAAATCTTTCTTCTGAAAGTCCTCATTTATCAATTAGTAAATTAAGCGCTGGTTATGGAAAAATGGAAATTCTTCATGATTTTAATTTAACCGTTAGCAAAGCTCAATCATTATGTCTAATAGGACCTAATGGGGCAGGCAAATCCACAATTCTTCATTCTATTTATGGATTTACAAATATTTTTTCAGGAAAAATAGAAATGGATGGAAAAGAAATAACAAAATTAACTCCAGCAGAAAAACTTAAATCAGTAGGGATTGCTTATATCCTGCAAGATAATTCCGTTTTTCCAGATATGACTGTAGAAGAAAATTTACTTATGGGCGGATATATAAAAGATAAAACAGAAGAATCATACCAAGAAGCAGAAAAAATTTTTGAAAAATACGAAAGTTTGAGAAACAGAAGAAACCAACCAGCAAAAGTTTTATCGGGAGGCGAAAGAAGATTGCTTGAAATTTCAAGAGCATTGGTAATGAAACCAAATGTACTGTTGGTAGATGAACCTTCTATTGGTCTTGAGCCAAAATATATAGACATGGTTTTTGAAATATTAGGAGATTTACAAAAAAATGAAAAAAAAACAATTATTCTTGTAGAACAGAACGCTAAAAAAGGCTTACAGTTTGCGGACATTGGATATGTTCTAGTTTCAGGCGAAATAGCAATAGCGGGTAAAGGAGATGATTTGCTCAACAATCCAGATGTTGGTAGACTATTCCTAGGAGGATAATGAAAACACGTATTTTTATTTTAGCTTTTGTTTTATTATTTATATTCAATTTTGTAACACCAACAGCAGTATTATCTGAGGGACACCCCAAACCCAAAGAATGGAAAGGGGAAGGCACAAAAATTGAGTTTCAGTCTATTCCTGTAATTACTGTTAAAGATTTTTTAAACGGAAAAGTACCTGAAAAAGCACGAACAGTTTGGGGAACATTAAATTTTCCAGCTAATGCACCAGACAAAAACGTTCCAGTTGTTGTTGTATTGCATGGCAGTGGTGGAATCCACGGTTCCGAAGCACAATGGCTGAGTGTATTTAACAGTATGGGTCTTGCAACATTTATGGTGGACAGTAACTGGCCACGTCGTAAATGTAAAAAGATTTTTAAAAAAGCAATTCCAAATTGCAGTGATGTACACAAGGGTATAACTAGAATTGTAGATGCCCGTCGAGCATTAGAACTTTTATCGAAACATCCTCGTATTGATCCAGCTCGCATTGGATGTTTGGGATCTTCACTAGGAGGCATAGGATGCCTCTATCAAAGCGTTAAACGATTTCAAAAAATGTGGGGAGCACCTGGATTAGAATTTGCTGCAAGTGTACCGATGTATCCGGTATGTAATTTTAAATATGAAGAAGACGATGTAATGAGTGATGAACCAATCCGTATTCATATAGGCGATTTGGACCAATATGGTTCAGCTGAATCATGTATAAAATACGTTGAGCGCCTTCGTTTAAAAGGAAAAGATATAACAGTTACGGTCTATCCAGGCGTACACCATGCTTTTGATGCAAAGATTACTGGTCCTAAAGGTCCTATGACAACGTTTAAACAAAAGGGTCGATTTTTTTCTAAATGTAACTTTGAAGAAAATACTGATAGTTCAGTACTAAACGAAGAAAATCTAGGAGAGGGTTTTCCACAAATATTAACGCAAGTTGGTTTTAATGAATGGTTGGCCAGCGCAGAAGAAAAGAAAATAAAGAAATTATTTAAATATTCTAAGGGTGGTAATAAGCGTGGTTATGCAAATTCAACTATAATATTTGATAAATCTTGTGTAACCAAGGTAGGAACGAACAAATATGACGAAGAAGCAGCTAAGAAAGTTACTAGGCTTGTTAAGGAATTTTTTACCACAACTTTAAAAAAATAAATTAATATTTAGACACAATGGTAAATTCTAAGTATTTTTTTCAAGGGTTTAGTTGTATCAAAAGGATGGATAGTCCGGCAATTGCACTTGGCTGTTGTTTCATTGCAATTGGGGCTTTATTAAAAAATCTTGGTTTTAGTATTCAAGAAAGCATTTTTTCTACACTTTTAACTTATGCCTTGCCTGGTTCATTGGTAATGGCTGAGTCATTATTAGTTGGTGCTTCATTAGTAAATATTTTTTTAGCAGTTTGGTTGGTTAATGCTCGTCTTTACCCAATGACAGTTGCTCTAATGCCTTTGTTAATGCATGAAAGTCAGCCAAGGTGGAAGTATTATTTATCATGTCACTTCATTGCAGTTTCAGCCTGGCTAATCATGAAAAGCAATCATGAGAAGATTGAAAAAGAAAATAGAATAGATTTTTGGATTGGAATTGGAACAGCTACTTGGTCTGTTGCTATTATTGGAACCATTATTGGTTTTATAGCTTCTGATTATTTAAACAAAGATATGATGATCGGTCTTGCAATAGTTAATCCGGTTTATTTTATGTGCATGATGGTTGGCGCAATGAAAACAATTCAAGTTACTTTATCAGTGATTTTAGGAGCTATTCTAGGTCCGTTGTTTTTCTTTATATCACCAGAATGGTCCATTTTATTTGGTGGATTTACTGCAGGCACTATTGCTTTTTTTGTAGGAGAGTTAAATGTCAAGTAGCATCGTATTAGTAATTTTAGTTACTTCATTTGCAACATACTTATCTAGATTTTTAGGTGTTGTTAGCTCAGAAAAAATAAAAGAAACTTCCAAATGGTTTAGGTGGTTTAACTGCCTTGCTTATTCAACTTTGGCCGCATTAATAGCAAGAACAATAATATTTCCTGTTGGAGCTTTAGATGAAGCAAGTTACTTAGTTAGATTTATTGTAGTTTTAGCTTCATTATTAATTTTTTATTTAACAAAAAGAAACTTAGTGTATCCGACCGTTTTTTCTGTTGTCTTTTTATCTTTATTAAGTAGTTTTTATCAGTGAAAAAAATAAAAGGATTTGAAATTTCAGAGCACGAAAAATCGAAAAGAATAATTAATCTAAAAATAGAAGACGAAATTCTTGATAAATTAATTTTTCCTTTTAATAAATTTAATATTACCGCCCTTGAATACAAACCTTTTACTCGGTTTACTATTGCAAAAAGCTTAGATGATTTAACTTCAAATGAATTAGGTAAATTATTAAATTCTATTGTAAGAAATAGAAACACAGGTTGTTTTATAATAAGTCCTAAAAAAACTAATTCTAAAATAGATGACAATTTTTTAGTCAAACTTTCAACAGCTGTTGCTCACTTAATTGGCACACCCAATCACGATTCAATGGCTGGAAAATATTATGCAAGATTTTTTGTAAAAGATCAGGATGATAGCGACTCATATTTAAGAAAAGCTTATATAAATATGGATCTCCATACTGATGGAACTTACGTAAAACAAAAAACGGATTGGTTGTTAATGACGAAAATAGAAGAAAAAAACGCAGAAGGGGGCGAAACAACCATGCTTCATTTGGATGATTGGGAACATTGCGAAGATTTATTTAATGATCCAATTGGCAAGCAAAATTTTACTTGGGGATCTCCAAAAAGTAAAAATGTTGACTATAAGATAGAGCATCCGGTTTTTTCAGCAGATAAAGAAGGAAGAGCTCAAATTTCTTATATTGATCAATTTCCTGAACCAAAAAATATGGAACAAGGAATTTTTCTACAAAAATTATCCGATGCGCTTGAAGAAAGTAAAAATAAAGTAATTGTTAAACTTCCAGTAGGATCAGCAATTATTGCTAATAATTATTTTTGGCTACACGGCAGAAAACCTTTTAAAGAAAATGAAGATTTAGTTCGGGAATTGTTAAGAATTAGAGGATCTTTTTTTATCAATTAATTTAATACAATCGTGCTTGACTTTTATGAATATATAAATTGTAATCAACTTCAACAAATTAACAGGGAGAAATATGTTTAATTCAATTAAGAAAATTATTTCAGTCCTACTTGCTTCAATTTTACTTTCATTAGCATCAACTAGTTCTTTTGCAATTGAAAAATTGCACTTTATAATTGGTGGTGGTGCCGGTGGTGGTTGGGATGGAACTGCAAGAGGCACTGGAGAAGCTTTAATAAAAGCAGGATTTTTAAAAAGTGCATCATTTGAAAATATGTCAGGTGGTGGCGGTGGCAAAGCTTTAGCTTTTATGATTAATACAAAACCAGCTAATACAATTTTAGTACAATCAACACCTCTGGTTTTAAGATCAATTACAAGACATAAAGGTTATGTTGCTGGCGATGGTGTTCTTTCTTATAAGGACGTAACTCCAATTGCTGGAGTAATTGGTGATTATGGTGCAATTGTTGTTGCAAAAGATTCACCGTACAAAACATTTGCCGATGTAGTTGCTGCTTACAAAAAAGATCCAAATTCTATTAAAATGGCAGGCGGATCTGTAAGAGGTAGTATGGACCATTTAATTGGCGCTTTGGCCTTCCAGGTAGCAGGCGCTGATCCAAACAAAGTTGTTTATATACCTTATGATGCTGGAGGAAAAGCATTAGCAGGATTGTTATCTGGTGAAACACAAATCCTATCAACAGGTTTGGGTGAGGTGATGGGAGCAAGAGATTCAGTAAATATTATTGGTATTACAGCACCATCAAGAGTAGCGGATGCACCTGATGTTCCAACATTAAAAGAGCAAGGTTTTGATGTTCAGTTCGTTAACTGGAGAGGGTTTTTTGGACCTCCAGGTATGAGCTCTAGTGAGAAAAATGAAATTGCTAAAATGTTGGGTGATGTTCAAAAAACACCTGAATGGGAAGCTGTTAGAAAAAGAAATGCTTGGGTAAATATTTACAATCCAGGTGACGAATTTGTTTCGTTTTTAGAAAAACAAACAGTTGAAATGACAGCTCTTATGAAAAAATTAGGAGTTATATAATCCAGCAGGATTATTAATTTGGGAAGAGCAGTGAGAATTAGTACGGTTAAAATAATCTCGCTGCTCTTTTTTATTTTATCAGCTTTTTATCTTTATAGTGCTCATCAGATCCGAGTATTTTCATTTGATGAGAATGCGCCTTTTAACGCAAAAACATTTCCAATTTATTTAGGTTATTTAGGAATGTTTCTTTCTGTTTTGTATATAATTTTGCCAGAAAGAACCCAGCTAGAAGTTAATCATAAAGTATTAGACTACAAAAGTTCTTTATTTTTAGTTCTTATTACTATTATTTATGGTTTTGTAATTTTAAAAGCAGGTTTCTTTTTATCTACATCATTATTTTTATTTTTATCTTATTATTTTTTAGGAGAGCGAAGATGGATATGGATGTTTATTTTATCATTTCCATTTGTTGCACTTTTTATGTTTTTGTTACATGGAGTACTAGATATTTATCTGAGAGACCCATTGCTTAAAATGTTAGGAATTATAGGATGATTGAAGGAATACTAATCGGTTTAGAAACAGCATTAAGTTTAAAAAATCTTTTAATGGTAGTGATGGGTTGTTTTTTTGGAACCATTATTGGAATGCTTCCTGGTCTTGGACCGATGACAGCAATTGCTTTAATGATCCCAATTACTTATGGTTTTGAACCTTCTACAGGTCTTATTTTAATGGCTGGAGTTTATTATGGAGCTATTTTTGGAGGATCAACATCATCAATATTAATTAATGCACCGGGAGTTCCAGGTACAGTTGCAACAGCATTTGATGGTTATCCAATGGCACAACAAGGTAAAGCAGGAAAAGCATTAGCAATTGCAGCTTATAGCTCATTTGCAGGCGGAACTATTGCAGCAATTTTTTTATTATTTGCGGCTCCGAGTTTATCTAAAGTTAGTTTATCTTTTAGGTCTCCTGATTATTTTGCTTTAATGGTTTTAGGATTAACAGCTGTTTCAGCATTTTCTTCTAAAGGACAATTTTTAAAAGCGATGATGATGGTTATTCTTGGATTAATGTTAGCATCAGTAGGACAAGATTCTTTATCTGATATTACAAGATTTACCTTTGGAAATATTAATTTGTTGGATGGAATTAGTTTTGTTTTGGTTGTGATGGCAACATTTGCAATGAGTGAAGCATTAACAATTATTCTTAAGGGAAAAGATCCAAGTAGAGCTACTCAACAAATTTCTTTTTCTAAATTAGGCTCGATTAGATTAGACAAAGAAGAGAGAAATAAAATGTTAAAAACAATTCCCCGGGCATCGGTTATTGGTTTTTTAGTAGGTGTTTTGCCAGGTGCAGGAGCCACAATTGCATCTTTCCTAGCCTACGGAATGGAAAGAAATTTTGTCAATGAAGAAGAAAAACAAAAATTTGGCAAGGGAAGTGTTCATGGTTTAGCTGCACCAGAAACTGCAAATAACGCTGCATGTTCAGGAGCATTTGTACCTTTATTAACTTTGGGAATTCCAGGAAGCGGAACGACAGCGGTAATGCTAGGAGCACTTTTAGGTTTTGGTATTCAACCAGGTCCAAGACTTTATATAACCCATCCAGAAGTTTTCTGGTCAGTTATAATGTCTATGTACATAGGCATGGTTATACTATTAATATTAAATCTTCCACTGATACCTTATATTGCGCGTATACTTGCTGTACCTAAAAACTTTTTAATTCCTTTAATTTTATTTTTTTCAGTGACAGGAATTTATTTAATGTCATTTAATAATTTTGATATTTTCTTGATGATTGGAATAGCTGTATTTGCAACTTTTCTCAGACTTTATGATTTTCCAATGCCACCACTAATACTTGCGTTTGTATTAGGTGGCTTAATGGAAGAAAACCTTAGAAGATCATTATTAATAAGCAATGGTTCTTTTAATTTTTTATGGGATAGACCGCTTACGACAGCAATTCTAGGATTTACAATTGCAATTGTTAGCTGGCAAATCTATAAAAGCTTTAAAAAAAACTAAAGATAAATCAAGACAAGTCGTTTATATTGCTGACAAATGAAATTAGGATTTATAGGAACAGGACAAATAGCAAAAGCTACAATTTTAGGTATCTTAGGATCAGATCTAAAAATAAATAAAATTTATATTTCACAAAGAAATAAGAAAATCTCAAGTCAGCTAAGTAAAAAAAGTAAGAAGATTTTTATTTTAAAAGATAATCAAGAAATTATTAATAAATCAAACTGGATTTTTTTATCAATTACACCTGATGTTGGTAATAAAATATTAAAAAATCTAAAATTTAAATCTTCACAGACAATAATAAATTTCATTTCTACAATTGGAACTTCTCAACTTAAAAAATATATAAAAGTTAAGGCAAAAATTGTTAGAGCTTTACCATTGCCACCAATTGCATTAAGAAAAGGTCCAGTTCCAATTTGTCCAGCAAATAAAAAAGTAAAAATTTTTTTTAATCATTTAGGTACGGTAATTGAAATATCTAACGAAAAATTATTTACAAATTTATGGTGTATGACAGCAATGATGGCGCCATTTTATGAAAATTTAAATACTCTTTCAGAATGGTTATCTAACAAGGGGTTGAATAAAGTTGATGCACAAAAATATGTTACATCACTATTCTTTGCCATGTCAGAAGATGCAGTTGCAAATTCAAAAAAAGATTTGAGAATTTTGATTAAAAATTCACAAACGCCTGGAGGCTTAAACGAACAGGCCTTGAACCAACTAAGAAGGTCAGGGTTCTATAAATTATTGAATAGTGCAGCAAATAGTATTTTTAAGAGATTAAACAGAGTATAATTTTCTATGCAGTCAGATTCAAATATCCTGCAAATAGATAATCTTTCAAAGTATTTCGGAGGTCTAGCTGCTGTATCTAATTGCTCCATAAAAATAAAAAAAGGTTCTATCACTGGAGTAATTGGACCTAATGGCTCTGGAAAAACAACTTTATTTAATTTAATTGCTGGAAATTTAAAAGCTTCTAAAGGAACAGTTTTATTTAATAATGAAGATATTACTAATGTTCCTGCTTATGAATTATTTTCAAAAGGCTTGCTCAGAACTTTTCAAATTGCACACGAATTTACAAATTTAACTGTGCTTGAAAATTTAATGATGGTCCCTGGCAGTCAATCAGGAGAAAACCTTGTTAACGCTTTATTAAAACCAGTTTTAGTAAATAAAGAAGAAGAACAAATTAGAAAAAAAGCTTATGAAGTAATTGATTTTTTAAATCTTAAGCATCTAGCAAATGAATTAGCAGGAAATCTATCAGGCGGACAAAAAAAACTTTTAGAACTTGGAAGAACCATGATGGTAGATGCAAAATTGGTTTTATTAGATGAGGTAGGAGCTGGAGTTAATCGAACATTATTAAAAGATATTGGAACTTCGATTCAAAAATTAAACAAAGAACAAGGTTATACGTTTTGCATGATTGAACACGATATAGATTTTATTAGCCGTTTATGTGATCCAGTTATTGTAATGGCTGAAGGTTCAGTTTTGTTTGAAGGAACTTCAGATGAAGTGAAAAAAAATGACCGAGTTATTGAAAGTTATTTAGGCAGACGTTCGATAACAGAGGAAGGAAATAGTTAATGGCATTTTTTGAAGGAAAAGAAATGACAGGCGGATATGGAGGTCCAGACATCATAACTTCCTGCACTGTTGATGTTAATAGAGGAGAGATTGTTGCCATCTTAGGACCCAATGGTGCTGGAAAAACTACTGCTATGAAAGCAATGCTTGGTTTGATTAATTTAAAATCAGGAACAGTCACAATTGATGGTAAAGATATTTCAAATTTATCTCCCCAGGACAGAGTTAAACAAGGTATTTCTTTTGTTCCACAAACAAGAAATGTCTTTACTGGATTAAATGTTAAAGAAAACTTAGAGATAGGGGCTTTTTTAAGAAAAGAGGATTTAGAAAAAGTTATTGAAGAAATTTATGAATTATTCCCCATCTTAAAGGAAAAACAATCTCAATTGGTAGGAGAATTGTCTGGAGGCCAAAGACAACAAGTGGCTTTAGGAAGAGCATTAATGATAAAGCCTTCAGTACTAATGTTAGATGAGCCAACCGCAGGTGTATCACCAATTGTTATGGATGAATTATTTGATCACATAATAAAAGTGAAACAAACAAATGTTGCAATCTTAATGGTAGAGCAAAACGCTAAGCAAGCGCTTAGTATTTCTGATCGAGGTTATGTTTTAGTAACTGGAGAAAATAGATATTCAGGAACTGGAAAAGAATTATTAAACGACCCAAGAGTAAGAAGCTCTTTTTTAGGCGGATAATATGGATTTTGTAAATGCGATAATATTGTTATTAAATTATATTATTGTTCCAGCTTTATCTTACGGCTCACAACTAGCTCTTGGTGCTATTTTTGTAACTATAATTTATGGAATTTTAAGATTTGCAAACTTTGCAACTGGAGACATGATGTCTTTTGGTACTATGTTTGCAGTTTTGCTTACGTGGTATTTTCAATCACTTGGAATAAGTTTAGGAGTACTGCCAACAGCTTTACTTACCATTCCTTTTGCTATTGTTATAACGGTTTTATACATGCTGACAGTAGACAAATTTGTTTTTAGTTATTATCGAATAAAGAAAAGTCCACCAGTAATGTTAGCCATGGTTAGTATTGGTGTAATGTTTGTAACTCAAGCAATTGTTAGAATAATTATTGGTCCTTTTGATAGAAGATTTTTTGATGGCGAAAGATTTATTTTGAAAGCTAATGAATTTAAAGAAATGACAGGTCTAAATGAAGGATTAACAATAAAATCAACTCAAGTACTAACAATAATTGTTACTATAATAGTTGTTTCAATATTATTTTGGTTTTTAAACAAAACCAAAACAGGAAAAAGCATGCGTGCTTATTCTGACAATGAAGATTTAGCTTTATTATCCGGAATTGATCCAAAACGAGTAGTAATGATTACTTGGATGATAGCTGGAATTTTAGCAACTATCGGTGGAGTTTTGTATGGTTTAGATAAAAGTTTTAAACCATTTACTTTTTTTAATAATATGTTGCCAATGTTTGCGGCAGCTATTGTTGGGGGTATTGGAAATCCCTTCGGAGCTTTCCTAGGCGGGTATG
>Ga0208879_1000621_pt1 | contig 36002 bp, 40 predicted proteins | sample Knorr_S15_td_Bot_FD_185605 | JGI IMG/M metagenome (GOLD analysis project Ga0208879, IMG submission 185605) | Marine microbial communities from Southern Atlantic Ocean transect - Knorr_S15_td_Bottom_ad_5009_LV_A (SPAdes) (version 2) | ecosystem: Environmental > Aquatic > Marine > Oceanic | place... | reverse complement strand
TTGCTTTAGGGCGGTTGTCGCTAATGACACTTATTTATTAAAGGAGACCTATTTATGAGTACAGCAGGATCAAAAGTATTGGGTATCGACTTGGGTACCACGAATTCATGCATGGCCGTTATGGAAGGTGGCGAGCCGACCGTTATTCCAAACGCGGAAGGCGGCCGCACCACGCCGTCGATCGTAGCGTTCACGAAGAGCGGCGAGCGGCTGGTGGGTACCGCGGCCAAGCGCCAGGCGGTCACCAACCCGCAGCACACGGTCTTTTCGATCAAGCGCTTCATGGGCCGCAAGTTCGAGGAAGTGGAACATGAGATCGACCTCGTGCCCTACAACGTGGTGAAGGCCAAGAACGGCGACGCACACGTTCAGATTGACGACAAGGTTTATTCGCCGCCGGAAATCTCGGCGATGATTCTCCAGAAGATGAAGGCTGACGCGGAAGCATACCTCGGCGAAATCGTCTCGCAAGCGGTCATCACGGTGCCGGCCTACTTCAACGATTCCCAGCGCCAGGCCACCAAGGACGCCGGCAAGATTGCCGGCCTGGAAGTGCTGCGCATCATCAACGAGCCGACCGCGGCGTCGCTGGCCTACGGCCTCGACAAGAAGTCGGAAGAAAAAATCGCGATCTACGACCTCGGCGGCGGCACGTTCGACGTGTCGATCCTCGACATCGGCGACGGCGTTTTCGAAGTTACCGCAACCAGCGGCGACGGCCACCTTGGCGGCGACGACTTCGACCAGAACATCATCGAGTGGCTCGTCGCCAGTTTCAAGGCCGAGCAGGGCATCGACCTTTCCGCCGATCCGATGGTGCTGCAGCGCCTGAAGGAAGCGGCCGAGAAGGCCAAGTGCGAACTGTCCAGCTCGCAGCAGACGGAAGTCAACCTGCCGTTCATCACGGCCGATGCCACCGGTCCAAAGCACTTGAACGTGACGCTGACCCGCGCGAAGCTCGAAGAGCTGTGCGACGACCTGATCACCAAGGCGATCTCGCCGGTTAAAACCTGCCTGAGCGATTCCGGCCTGAGCCCCTCCGAAGTGAACGAAGTGATTCTCGTCGGCGGTTCCACCCGCATGCCGAAGGTGCAGGATTCCGTGAAGGAAATCTTTGGCCAGGATCCGCACAAGGGCGTGAACCCGGACGAAGTGGTCGCCATCGGCGCCTCGATTCAAGGCGGCGTTCTGAAGGGTGAAGTGAAGGATGTGCTGCTGCTCGACGTCACCCCGCTGACGCTGGGCATCGAAACTCTCGGCGGCGTCTTCACGCCGCTCATCGAGCGCAACACCACCATCCCGTCGAAGAAAAATGAAATCTTCTCGACCGCCGCCGACAACCAGCCGGCCGTGGAAATCCACGTGCTGCAGGGCGAGCGCAAGATGGCCAACGCCAACAAGACCATTGGCCGCTTCAACCTCGACGGCATTCCGCAGGCACCGCGCGGCACCCCGCAGATTGAAGTGGCATTCGACATCGATGCCAACGGCATCCTCAAGGTGCTGGCGAAGGATCTCGGCACCGGCAAGCAACAGCACATCACCATTACCGCTTCGAGCGGCCTGTCCGACGAAGAAATCGACCAGATGGTGAAGGATGCCGAAGTCCATGCGGCGGAGGATGAAAAGCTGCGCGAACAGGTCGACCTAAAAAACCAGGCGGACTCGACCGTGTTCCAGACGGAAAAATTCCTGAAGGAAAACGCCGACAAGGTCACGCCCGAACAGACGGCCGAAGTTGAAGCCGCGATCGAGCCCGTGAAAAAGGCGATCGAAGCCGAAGACTACGACGCGATGAAGACGACCCTCGACGTGCTCAACGAAAAGATGCAGGCCGCCGCGACTGAAATGTATGCTAACGCACAGGGGGCTGAGCAGGGCGCTCCGGGGGCGGACATGGGCGGCGATGCCGGCGCAGCCGGGGGCGGCGAGAAGCAGGCCCCCGACGTTGAGGAAGCCGACTTCGAAATGGTCGATGACGACGAAAAGAAGAAGTAGTTTTTGATGGGATTTACAGGGCGAACAGGCGAGAAGCAGGCCCCCGACGTTGAGGAAGCCGACTTCGAAATGGTCGATGACGACGAAAAGAAGAAGTAGTTTTTGATGGGATTTACAGGGCGAACAGGGTGTCCTGTAGATCCTGTAGATCCGGTAGATCCGGTCTTAAATTTAAATATTGAAGTGATGAGTGCGACTCGTCGAAGAGTATAACCAAACAAGGAGAGAAGAATCCATGAAGATTAAACCATTGGGTGAACGTGTACTGGTTGAGGCGGTGAAGCCGGAAGAAGTTGCCAAGGGCGGGATCATTATCCCCGACTCCGCACAGGAAAAGCCGCAGGAAGGCAAAGTGATTGCCGTCGGTACCGGCAAGATCGATGAAAACGGCAAGAAGGTTCCGTTCAACGTCAAGAAGGGCGATCTCGTGCTGATGCCGAAATACGGCGGCACCGAAGTTAAGGTGGACGGCAAGGAATACCAGATCATGCGTGAAGACGATATTCTCGCGATTATTGGCTAATCAACGGAATTGAACCGCGAATAAACACGAATGCACGCGAATCGAATTTGATTAGTGTCCATTGGCGTGAATTAGCGGTTTCCTAAAAAATCATCTAAGGAGATTAAGAGAATGGCTAAACAGATTATTTTTGAAGTAGAAGCCCGCGACGCAATGTTGCGCGGTGTTGAAAAACTGAGCAACGCGGTGAAGGTGACCCTCGGCCCGAAGGGCCGCAACGTGATCCTCGACAAGAAATTCGGGTCCCCATCGGTCACCAAGGACGGTGTTTCCGTTGCCAAGGAAATCGAGCTCGAAGACGCGTTCGAAAACATGGGCGCGCAGATGGTGAAGGAAGTGGCTTCCAAGACGTCCGACATTGCCGGTGACGGCACCACCACCGCCACCGTTCTGGCCGAAGCGATCTATCGTGAAGGGCTGAAGAACGTTACGGCCGGCGCCAACCCGATGAGCCTCAAGCGGGGTATCGACAAAGCGGTTGCAGCCATGGTGGCCCAGCTCGGCAAGCTCAGCAAGAAGGTCAGGACCAACGAGGAAATCTCCCAGGTTGGCACCATTTCCGCCAACGGCGACGAAACCATCGGCAGCATCATCGCGGAAGCGATGGAGAAGGTGGGCAAGGATGGAACGATCACGGTTGAAGAAGCCAAGTCCATCGAAACCACCTTGGAGGTGGTTGAAGGCATGCAGTTCGACAAGGGCTACCTGTCCCCGTACTTCGTGACTGACGCCAACAACATGTCCGCGCTGCTGGAAGATCCCTACATCCTGATCTTCGAAAAGAAGATCTCCAACCTGCAGGACATGCTCCCGCTGTTGCAGAACGTGGCCAAGACCGGCAAGCCGTTCATGATCATCGCGGAAGACATCGAAGGCGAAGCCCTGGCGACCCTCGTGGTCAACAAGCTGCGCGGCACCCTGAACGTTTGCGCGGTGAAGGCACCGGGCTTCGGTGATCGCCGTAAGGCTATCATGGAAGACCTCGCAATCCTGACCCACGGCAAGTTCATCACCGAAGACCTCGGGATCAAGCTCGAAAGCGTGACCCTCGACGACCTCGGTAGCGCCAAGCGCATCACGGTCGGCAAAGACGAGACCACCATCGTTGACGGGGCCGGCAAGTCGGCCGCCCTCAAGGCCCGCATCGAGCAGATCCGCCGCGAGATCGCGGAAACGACGTCCGACTACGACAAGGAAAAGCTGCAGGAACGTCTGGCCAAGCTCGCCGGCGGCGTGGCGGTCATCAGCGTTGGCGCAGCGACCGAGTCCGAAATGAAAGAGAAGAAGGACCGTGTTGACGATGCGCTGCACGCGACCCGTGCCGCTGTTGAAGAAGGGATTGTACCGGGTGGCGGCGTTGCGCTGCTGCGCGTCCAGAAGGCTCTCGACACGCTGGACGTTACCGGCGACGAAGCGATCGGCGCAAATATTGTCCGGAAAGCGGTTGAAGCACCGTTGCGCCAGCTGGTGGCCAACGCGGCTGAAGAAGGCGCCATCGTGGTGCAGGAAGTCAAGAAGGGTAAGCAGAACTATGGTTACAACGTTGCGACCGGCGAATATGTCGACATGATCGCGGCGGGGATCATCGATCCGGCCAAGGTGACTCGTTCCGCACTGCAGAACGCGGCGTCCATTTCCGGTCTGTTGCTGACGACCGAGTGCATGGTCGCCGACCTTCCTGAAAAGGCCGGGCCGGCCATGCCCGACATGGGCGGCATGGGTGGCATGGGCGGCATGATGTAATAATGCCGGGCCGAGCGGTTCGCCCTGGGCGAACCGCTCTCCACCCTTTATAGATAGCGGCGAAAAATGTCACAAATGGCGTTTGACGCTAAAAAGCGGGGTGCTATAGTGCACCTCGTTTTTTTTCTGTAAAAAGGATCTTGCAGACTTTTCCTTTTTCAACGCACTTACCGGAGCATAATTATGAATATGGAATACTTGGATGCAGCAACCGAAAAGGTCGTCAACATCCCGATGTTGGTGAACCTGGTCTCCTATCGCACCCGTCAGCTCAACGCCGGCGCCCGTCCGATGGTGAAGCCGGACCATCCCGAACAGGACAACCACGACATCGTTTTAAAGGAAATCACCGAAGGCAAGCTCACGGTCGAGATGGCCTTCTCACAAGAAGAAGCCGAAATTCCCGGCCTCGACTTCCCCTCTTCGATTATTTTGTAGAAACCCTCATTTCCAGGTTCCAGGCTCGCTGGAAATCGTAAGGCTCAAAACTTTCAGGTTTTGGGCTTTTCGTTTATACCTAGGGAGCTGGTTCAGGATTTAGGGGTTCAAAATTCGGGTATCATCCAATGGCTGGAAAGAACAAAAAGAAGAAGAACGATCCGGCGGAAGGCGTGCTGGCCACCAACCGGAAGGCGTCGCACGATTTCCATATTCTGGAAAAAATCGAGGCGGGCCTGGTTCTGACGGGTACCGAGGTGAAATCGGTCAAGCAGGGGCATGCCAGCATTCAAGAGGGATATGTCCACATCGACGACCACCTGGAAGCCTGGCTCGTCGGATGCACCATCCAGCCCTACGAACACGGCAATATTTTCAACCACAGCACCACCCGCGAGCGGAAGCTGCTGCTCCACCGCAAGGAAATCGAACGGCTCTATAGCAAGATTCGCGAAAAGGGCCTGACCATTGTGCCGCTGCGGCTCTATCTGGTGCGCGGTAAGGTGAAGATAAAGGTCGGGCTGGCCAAGGGCAAGAATGTGGTCGACAAGCGCGATACCATCCAGAAGCGCGAGTCCGATCGCGACGCCCAGCGCGCCATGCGCGATCACAACCAGCGTTAAATTCCATCTGCTATTATTGCTTGGATTCTCACACCCGCTCGCTCAAGGCACAAAGCCACCAAGCTAATTCTCTGTGACTTCGTGTCTCCGTGTGAGATCTGATTCTGATCAGGCCTTGTTGACCACCATCGGTTTTTTCCGGTTGGGGAAGCAGGTTTTGCAGATCACACATTTGGTGCCGTCGCATCCGCGGGCGGTGCAGTGTTCGCGCCCATAGGTGATGATTTGCAGATGCAGTTTTTCCCACGCTTCGGGCGGATAGAGCTTTTTCAGGTCGGCTTCGGTCTGCACGACGTTTTTGCCGTTGGTCAACTTCCAGCGCTGGGCCAGCCGGTGGATGTGCGTATCGACCGGCAGGGCGGGAATCTGGAAGGCGTGAATCATGACGACGCTGGCGGTTTTATGCCCGACGCCCGGCAGGCTTTCGAGCGAGGGGAAGTCCTGCGGCACTTCGCCGTTGAATTCGTTCACCAGTTTTTCCGCGAGGCCCTTGATGTTCTTGGCCTTGCTGTTGGCCAACCCGCAGGTTTTGATGCATTCGAGAATCTCTGCAACGGAGAGTTTCATCATGGCCTGCGGCGTCGCGGCTTTGGCAAAGAGGGCCGGGGTGACCAGGTTGACGCGTTTGTCGGTGCATTGCGCGGACAGCAAGACGGCGATGAGCAAGGTGAAGGCATCGGTATGGTCGAGCGGGATCGGAACTTCGGGATAAAGCTCATCCAGTTTTTGGCCAATGTATTTGGCGCGTTCTTTTTTCGTTTTCATAAAGGGGGATCTACCTATTTTTTATTTGATTCCGATCACGTAGGCGACCCAGCCCTGGACGTTTTCGTAGGTCTTGCGGCGGCGGAAGGTTTCGTCGGATTCGCCCGCGTCGTCGAAGTCGTGGAGGTAGACCTCGGCTTTGGAGAAACCGGCCTCGATCAGAATTTCCTGGATTTCGGGCAGGGTCCACAGGCGCCAGTCGTAGGTGAAGGCTTTGTTGAAGCTGCCATAGCCCGGCACCTTGAAGTGGATGTGGCAGGTGGTGTGGTGGTTGATGGGGTTGTATTCGGCCTGCTCCCAAATGTAGTCGAAGTCGGAAATCTTCAACCCTTCGGGCGTCGTGAAGCCCGGAATCTTGCGGGTCTTGTCGCTCTTCGCCATGACGGACTCGGTGCCGCCGTAGATATCCACCACAAAGAGGCCTTCGGTGTTGAGCGCTTTTGCGGCCTGCTTGAAATAGTTCAGCAACAGATCGCGGGTCTTGAAGACGCAGAACGAAAAGTTCAGGGCAAAAGCCATGTCGACCGGGGGTGTTTGGGCGTCCAGCACATCGCCGCAAACGAGGTGCACGCGTTGTTTTTCCGGCTCCGTCAGCAGAGAGAGGTTGTACTTTACGCCCCAGTCGAGGGTCGGTTGGTGGAGGTCGATGCCCCAGGCCTGATGCGTCTTCTTGCGTTCGACCCAGCGGCAGGCCAGCTTGCCCGTGCCGCAGAAATCTTCGCGAATCGTCAGGGGCGGGCGCTTCCAGTGCCGGGCGTAGATGCGCTTGGCGATATCCAGATCGGTATCGACGTTCTGAACGGAGGCCTCGTACAGCCAGTGAATATCGAGCGGCGGTGATGGGTTCTTTTTTCCCATGGCTAGAAATAGCGGGTGTAGATGGCTCGTAATGGATTGAACAGGTGTTCGTTGGTGCACAAGACCCCGTAGGTCTCCGGCAGATCGGAGCGCGGGAAGACCTCCAGCGTGGCGCCGGCCTGTTCGGCAATGAGACCCGCCGCGGCATAGTCCCACAGGTGGATGCCGGGTTCCACATAGCCGTCGCCGGCCCCCTCGGCCACGTGGCACAGGTCGAGCGCCGCCGCGCCGTTGACCCGAATCTTGCGCGTGCTGACGGCCAGTTTCTGGACCAGGTCAAAGTGGGCCGGGTTGCCGGATTGGAGGTTTTTCGACAGGCCGCTGAAAATCAGCGAATCCGCCAGCTGCCGGGTGTCGGCCACCCGGATCGGCTCGCCGTTGAGCTGGGCCGGTCCTTCGCGGTGCGCCGTAAAATATTTGCCGAACTCGGGGGCAAAGACGCAGCCGGCCACGACCTTTTCGTGGTGCCGGACGGCCACCGACGCGCACCAGTAGGGAAACCCGTGGCTGTAGTTCAATGATCCGTCGATCGGATCAATGACCCATTCATAGTTGGAGATATGCTCATGCCGGCTGCCTTCCTCGCCGAGCACATTGTGGTTCGGGAATTCCGCCGCAATGACCGCTTCGGCCACGGTTTGGCATTCGACATCGAGCACGAGCTTGATGTCGTGCGCAAACGTTTCGTTGGTTTCCTTGCGGCGATGCTTATTGGCCAAAGCATGTTTGCCGGCCGCTTCGGCCGCGCACCGCGCGATGTCGAGCAAGTGGGAAAGGGCAACGTCTTTCATGCGGCTATTAAGCTAAACCCCGGCCTACTTGGCAATGGTATTGTCGAACGAGCGGTCGAGGGCGCGCGGCGGGCTGAAGATGATGTTGGCGATGATGGCTTGCTTCAGCTTTTTTTTGCCCTTGAGCGAAAATTCGACCCGGCTCGAAGCATCGATCCGGACATAGGGACTCAAGCCGGGAATGCGGATTTCCCGCGAACCGGACAGCAGCGCCGTGGATGTTTTCAGCGGCGATTGCGTCAGGATGGTGTTTCCCGCAGCCTGGGTGAATGCTTCGGGTTCCGCGGCCTTGGAGATTTGGGGGGGCGGTTCGACCTCGGGCAGGGGAATAAACGCGGCGGTTTCCATGTCCTCCTCGGCGGCCCATTCCTCGGCCTGGGCGTGCTCGAACGCCTCCCGTTCCTTTACATAGTCGGGAACCGTCGCCGGTTTGGGCGCAACCTGTTCCGCCAGGCCCTCGAAGAACGCCTCGATGGACTTGGGTTTGCGTGGGGGCTGGCCTTCTTCCTGGGGCGCTTCCTTCGCGCGTTTACGCGCGTTTTTTTCGAACAGGTATTTGAGCCCGTTCGCCAGAACGATGACCAGGAAAAAGATGAGTGGAACCAGATCTTCCATAGGGTCTTCCCGTTGTCGCCCCATCGCCCGCACGGATGAGCCCGTGCAGGCCATGAGGGTTAATGCCTATTTACCTTCGTCGGGTTTATCTTCATCGGACAGCGATTCGCGCATGGCGGTATCGGCTACGATGTTCTGCATGCGGTAGAAGTCCATGATGCCGAGGTTGCCGGAACGGAACGATTCGGCCATGGCGAGCGGCACTTCGGCCTGCGCCTCGATCACCTTCGCCTGCATCTCCTGAACCCGCGCGCGCATTTCCTGCTCGGCGGCAAAGGCCATGGCGCGGCGGCCTTCGGCCTCGGCCTGACGCATGATCTTGTCGGCTTCGGCGCGGTCGGCTTCGAGCTTGGCGCCGACGTTGGCAATCTCGCCGACGCCCGCCACGGAAACATCGGCGATATCGATCGAAACGATTTCGAACGCGGTTTGGGCGTCGAGCCCGCTATCGAGCACCTTGCGGCTGATCCAGTCGGGGTTTTCGAGCACATTCTTATAGGACTCCATCGAACCAATGGCACTGACGATGCCTTGGCCAACCCGCGCAATGATGGTTTCTTCCGTTGCGCCGCCGACGAGGCGTTGGAGGTTGGTGCGCACGGTGACGCGCGCCTTGACCAGCAGGCGGATGCCGTCCTTGGACACGGCGTCGAGCATGCCGGTGGCGCTTTTGGCGGGATCGGGGCAGTCGATCACCTTCGGATTCACGCTCGTTTGCACGGCTTCGACAATATTGCGGCCGGCCAGATCGATGGCGGCGGCCTGCTGGAACTGCAGTGCAATGTTGGCTTTGTCGGCGGCGATCATGGCGCGCACCACATTCTGGATGCTGCCGCCCGCGAGGTAGTGGGCTTCGAGCATGCCGGTGGTGATCGTCAGTCCGGCCTTGATGGCGGAGATGTAGGTGAGCACCACATGGTGCGGCGGCACGCGGCGGAGCTTCATGCCGATCAAGTCCTTCCAGATGCGGACGGGGGCCTGGGCGGCATACGCCCGTACCCATAGCAGGGCCACCGACATCACGACGGCGAGCAGCACTAAGATTACGATGGCGGCGAGTATTGATAAAACTAGGACAACTTGATCCATTATATATCCTCCGATTTCTTATTTTTATTTTTATTTTTCAACTCTTCAATCTGTTTCAGCTCCTGCGGCACTTGGATAATGAGGCGCCGTTTTTGGAGCAAGGCCAGCAGGAGCGCGCCCGACCCGATCCATATCACCGCCAGCTGCACGGGGAAGCCGATGGCGGGGAAGAAGGTGGCGAGGTAGATGATCGCGAGGCCGAGGGCCATGGCCAACAGGATGCGGCCGGCGGAGGCCCCGGCGCCCGGGCGCAGGAGCAAGGTACCGATCATCAGGGCCATGATAATTCGGCTGAGGTAGAGCAGGATGCCCCACGAGGCCAAAATCAAGGCACCCAGCGGAACGCCGATCACGGACGAGACGCAGGCAATGCCGAAGAGGGGCAGCGCGCCCGATGCAAGAAACCCAAAGAGCAGGCATTTCCAGGGGGCGGTCCGCGCCAGTTGCGAAGCCATGGCGGTCGTCATGGGGAAGAGGGTGATGAATGGAATGCCGGCCATGAGGGCGGCGATAAACCACAGCGAGCGCGAAAGTAGCCGCGTCATGGAAAAGATCGGCGGTGCTTGCGGGACGATGCGCTCGATCGTGCCGGCCACCACCCCTTCGCCGGGTACGATTTCCTTGCTGGCGGTGTAGGTCAGGTTTCCGCCAATGTGGGCCTCGCGGGAAAAGAGAATGGCGGGCGCCACGATTTCCGCATCGCCCGCGATGGTGCCGCCCACGGTGACGAGGCGGGTGGCGGTGATGGATACGTTGCCCGCGGTGTGGCCTTCGATCACGATGCTGTTGCCCAGCAGTTTGAGGTCCCCTTCAACCACAGCGTTCGTGGCGATCACGATGGTGTCGGCCAGTGTCATGACGTTGCGGCCGACCGCGCCCTGGATGACGATGGTTTTGCCCAGCAGGCGCAGGTTGCGTTCGCACGCGCCGCCCATTTCGGCGTTGTTGCTGCCGATGCCCCACACGTTGCCTTCGTAGGTGCCGTTCAACAGCAGGTTGTTCGCGGCGAGGATGAACAGGTCGTTCTTGAAGGTGCCTTCGGTCTGGGCCGTGCCGGTGGCGATCCAGGTTTCTTCGTTGACGGTTTGGTCTTCCGTAACGAGGTAGGCGTTGGTCGAGCTGAAGTGGATAGCTTGCGCCTGCGCGGCGAACGCCAAAAGAAAGCTGAGCGTGTAAGGTTTAAGGTGCATGGGTTTTTAGTTTTTGACGACGGAGATGTGTCCGTTGGACAGGGATGAAATCTTGACAGGATTGCCGGCTTCGATCCATTCGCCATCGGCGACCACGTCGATGCGTTTGCCATCAAAGCGCGCCATGCCGGCGGGGCGCAGGGTGGTGATGGTTTCGCCGGTGGTTCCGAGGGCGAATTCGTCGGTTTCGGTATGGGCCTTGTAGTCCTCGGCACTTTCAGTTAGCGAGAGGGTCTTGCCCATGCGGCTTTTCGGAAAGTAGTGAATCCAGATCATAAACGTCAGCGCGCCCATGAACAACAGGGCCACCGCACTGAGAATATTCCATGGCGATGGAAAGTTGCGGGCGCCCACGATCGCGGCGCCGAGCCATGCCACCGAACCAATGGCGCCGAGGATGCCGCCGGGAATGAAAATCTCCAGCCCGATCAGGACAAACCCCGCGAGGAGGAGCATTATGTATAGCGTTATTGGTTCCATGCAACGGCATATTATGGAGAAGGAAGGGGAATTGGAAGAATGGATTGCCGCTTTGTTGGCCATCAGCCGATCACGTTCAGCGCCAGGATGGTCACGGTATTGAAGAGGATGTGGATGCCGATGCTCGGCCAGAGGGAGCCGGTTCGCCAGTAAGCCAGGCAGAGCGCGGAGGAAAGAAGGTAGAGGGGCACCACGGACGGCACATGGAAATGCATCGCCGCAAAGACCAGCGAAACCAGCGCGGTGCCGCCGGCGACACCGACGCGCTTGACGAAGTAGGGGAAAAGGATGCCGCGAAAGATCAGCTCCTCGAACAGCGGCGCCACGAAGATGGCCACTGCGGTATACAGGAGTTCGAGCCAGGACCATTCGCCGATGACCACCTGCGCCGCATCCTGCAGCTCCAACTCAAAATCGAAGAACTGTTGCAGGAGAAAGTGGTAGCCGTGGGTGGCGAACATCAGGAAGGGGATGACCGCGAGATAGAATAGGGGGGCGAGCCGCAGGTGCTTCATCTGCCGGAAGCCCATGCCATAGCTGGCTTGCCACGAACCGCCGCGCCGCCGGTTGATGATCGTAGCGAGGACCATCAGGATGGCATAGATCAGCACGGTGATGCCCAGCTGGGCCATCGGAATTTGATCTTCGTAGAACCATAGGCCGCTGAACGACGCGAGGAAATAGAGCAGGAAAAGCGAGCCCAGCAGGGTGGCCACCTGCCCGCTGCTCCAGGCGCGTTCCGCCAGTTGAAGGGTGAGCGTTGGGCGGTGGGGCGGGTGGCGGCGGTGGTGCCGCCATAAAATGAATGCAACGATCAGGCCGCCGAGGATGAGCGCCCCGGTGATGCGGGTGTACAGCTCCAGCGACTCCGGGTCCGCGTTGGCGAGAAGTTCTTCCATCGGCCCATGATACCCGGCGCAAAGTTGAAATCAATTGCGAAACCGATTGGCGGTGCCTATGGTGGTTGCATGGTATCGCCCGAAAAACAGAGGAAGCTGCAGGAGCAGATGGAGCGGCTCGGGATCCTGGAGCAGGATCTCGCCGAGCATTTTATCCGCGGGTCCGGCAAGGGCGGGCAAAAGATCAACAAAACCTCGTCCTGCGTCCAGCTGGTCCACCAACCCAGCGGCATCGAAATCCGCTGCCAGCAAACGCGGTCGCAGGCCGACAACCGCTACTGGGCCCGCCGCGAGCTGTGCGACCGGGTCGAAGGAAAGATCCTCGGCGAAAAAAGCAAGAAGCAGCAGGCCTTCGAAAAGATCCGCCGCCAGAAGCGCCGCCGCTCGCGCCGCGCCAAGGCCCGGATGCTCGATGCCAAGACCAAGCAGGGGTCCAAGAAAAAACTGCGCGGCCGCGTCCGGCCCGATGACTAACCCCTTCGGCTAGTCGTAGATGACGACGTAGTGGGTTTGCTTGAGGCGTTCGATCCAGCGGTCTTTCAGGCGGTCGCGCTCCTGGGCGGTGAGGGCGGCTTTGATGTCCTGGCGGACTGCCTCGAAGGTTTTGTGGCCGGCCTGGCGTCGGGCGTCCATCTTGACCAGATAGAACTCGCTGTCGGTTTTAATAATTTCACTGAGTTCCCCGGCGGGCAGGGTCTCGAGGGTTGCGCGCAGTTCGGGGCGGACGTCCTTGGGCTGCATCCAGGGGAAGGCGCCGCCCTCGGCGGCGCGGCTGCCTTCGGAAACCGCTTGGGCGGTTGCGCCAAAGTCGGCGCCGCCGGCAATCCGCTCCCGGATGGCTTCCGCTTCGTCGCACTTGACGGTCCGCTCTTCTTCGGTGGTGCCCTTGTTGAGCACGATCACACTGTATTTGACCTTCGCGGGAATCAAGTAGCGGTCCTGGTTGGCCTCATAGGCGGCGCGCACCTGTTCCGGCGTGATCCGCGCGCGGCGGGAAACCTCTTGGTTCATCATCATGCCGACGGCCATGCGCTCGCGGATCATGGTCATGTATTCCGCGCGCGTTTTCTTTTGCTCGGCCAGCACCTGCTCGAACAGGGCACGGTCGCCCTTGAAGCGGTCGTTGATCATCCGGCTGATTTCGTCGTTCACATACTGGTCGGGAATCTGGCCGCCGCGCAGTTTGAAGGCTTCCATCATGAGCGCGCGCTCCACCATTTCATCGCGCGCTCGCAGGAAGGCTTTTTCCAGTTCCGCTTCGAGTTGGGCGCCCTGGTAGGCGCGGTAGAGCTCGGGCAGCATCGGGGCGAGCATCTCGCGGACTTCGCCGCGGGTGATCACCCGGTCGTTGACCTTGGCGGCATAGCCATCGATCTCGATCGAGGTTGGGGCGGTATTGGTTTGTCCGAATGCAATTGCAGTCGTGGCCAGCATAAACAGGAGCGAAAAGCGTTTTTTCATCATCCCGGCACCTTAAATAAAGGGCGCATTCGGCGCAATGCCGAAAAGCAAATCCATGAATATTCTTTACGGGTTCGGGCCGGACTGTGGTACAACCCGCACCCATGGAACCAACCCCCGAACCATCAGAAGAGATCGGCCTGGCCGGCATCGTGGCCATTGTTGGCCGGACCAACGTCGGCAAGTCTACCCTCGTCAACCACTTGCTGGGCGAGAAGGTGAGCATTGTCAGTGATACGGTGCAAACCACCCGCAACCTCATCCGCGCCATCCTGACCGAACCGCGCGGGCAGATCGTTTTTCTCGACACCCCCGGCGTGCACAAGGCCCAGGGCGAGATGGGCAAGAACCTGAACAAGGCCGCCCGTTCGGCGGTGCAGGGCGTGGATGCTATCCTGCTGGTGCTTGATGGTTCCACCAAACCCGTGCTGGAGGACGAGGGCTGGTTCCGGCGCATCGCCCGCGAGGAGGTCCCGTGCATCATTGCGGTCAACAAAAACGACCGCACGCCCGACCGCACCGCCGACTACCGGCAGCTTTGGCAGGAGATCAAGGAGGAGAAGGAGAGCTCGAACGAGCTGGTCTGGACGTCCGTCTCCGCCCTGAACGGCGACGGCATGGCCGATTTGCTCAGTACGCTCTTCGAGGGCATCCCGCCTGGGCCGGCGCTCTTTCCGGATGATATCCTGACCGACTATCCGCGCAAGTTGAACATCGCCGACGTCATTCGCGAAAAACTTTTCCACCGCCTGCATCAGGAACTTCCGCACGCCGTCGCCGTCTGGGTGGAGGACATCGACGAGCAGGAAAAGAAATGGACCGTCGATGCCACCATCTATGTGGAGCGCCATTCCCAGAAGGGCATCGTGATCGGCGAAAAGGGGCGCGTGCTCAAGGTGGTCCGGCTGGAGGCCGAGCGCGAGCTGTATGAAATGTACGGCGTGCGCTTCAAGGTCATCCTCTGGGTCAAGGTCGAGAAAAACTGGCGCACCAACTTCTGGATGCTCAAGAAATTCGGCTATGCCTAAGCGCGCCGGCGCCTAGGTGTAGGCCATGGGCAGGTAGGTAATCGCCGCGGTGCGCAGGCCGGCAGGCGGTGCCGCCGCCCCGTCCACGATGAAGTGAATGGGCGTCGGCGCGGGGTGCTGTCCGGCGCGCGCGACCGCCGAAACGGTGCGGGTGCCGATGGCGACCGTGGCGCCGCCGAGCACCACCATAAAAGTTCGTCTGTTCAATTCTATCGGCATAATCGGTAGGGTAGACGTCGGATCCTAGCGGGTGTTCATTCTGCGGGAAATGATTTTCTATTCCCATCCACCGGAAAAAAGGGCTTTATCTTTTCCATGCTTTCGAAATAATGCTCCGAACTATTGGAAACTTGCATGCGGCACGACCCCTTATCCATTTTATTTGCCCTCGCGTTGTTGTTGGCCGGTCCGGCGATCGCGGCGGAACCGGCTCCGCCGGCCGCCGGCGCGCGCTTTCCCAACATCAACGCCTCGCTCGCCGACGGTTTTTTTGGGTTGGCCGAACAGCAGGCCCGTGGGGTGTTGCTGGACAAACCCAACCCGACGGAAGAGCGCGCGGCCGTGTTGCTGCTGTCGCACGCCCTGTGGGGGCAGCAACGCCCTTCCGAACTGCACGATCTGCTGGCGGCCTACGACGACCAGCCCGGTTATGTCTACTGGCGTGCGCGCGCCGACTATGAACGGAAGCGTTATGCCAAGGGGCTCGGGACCCTTGCCGCGTCCGGCGAACGCCTGGCGAACAGCGGCTTCCACCCGGCGGCGCTGCGCCTCCAGGGCCACATGGAACAGGAGTTGGGCAATGCCGCCGCGGCCGAAGCAACCTACATCCAGTTTGCCGAAACGTATCCGAATCATCGCCAGCGGATCGAAAACCTCTTCGCCCTGGCGGCGGTCTACGTCCTGCAGAACAAGCTGCCGGAAGCGATTGCCACTTATGAGGGCCTGGCCGAAGAGACCGACCGGCCGGCCGCCCAGCGCGCGCAGCTCAAACTCGCGCACGTGCTCTATACGCAGGGCGCGGTTGAAAATAGGGGGCGCTCGCGCGCCCTGCTGACCGAATTGGCCACCAACGTGAACGTGCGGCTGGCCTACCGGATCGATGCCTATGTCGACCGGGCGGCGCTGGAGGAAAAGGCGGCGGACCGCGACGCCGCGAAGCAGGCCCTACGCGAGGCGATTGCGCTTTCGCCCGATGCCCGCCAGCGCGTGCCGCTCAAGCAGGCACTGGTGCGCGTCCTGTTGCGCGACGGAAATACCGCCGGGGCCTTGAAGCTGCTCGAAGAGTGCCGGGCCGAGGCGCCCAACCAAACGATTGCGGCCACGCTGCAGCTGGAAAAGGCGGGCGCGCTGTTGCAGGCCCAGCAATTCCCGGAGGCCGACGCGGCCTATCAAGTCTACATCGACGTTGCCGACGATTCCGGCCCGCTCGCCCAGGCCTACTTCGGCAAGGGGCTGGCCCTGTGGGCGCTGGAGCGCTTTTCGGAATCCGCCGGCGTACTGGATAAAGCCCTCAAGGGGTTGCACCATTCCGCCGAGCGGGCCGATGCCCTGTTCAAGGCGGGTGATGCATACTACCGGGCCGGACAATATGAGCGGGCCGCTGCGCGCTACCATTCGTTCATTGAACAATTTGCGGCGCATGAAAATATTCCCAACGCCCTCTACCAGCTGGGCCTGACGCAGGCGGAAGAGGGGCAGCACGACGCGGCCCTGGAAACCTTCCTGGCGGTCGAGGCCGACTATGCCGACAGCCCCTTCGCCGAGCAGGCCGCCCTGCGGGCGGCCGATGTGCTGCGGGCGGTCGATCAGTGGGAAGAGGCGCTGGCCAAATACACCACCATCGGCGCAGCCTACACCAACGTGTCCGTTGTGGCGCACAGCCTGCATCAGCGCGGGTTGCTGCTCTATCGCCTGGGGCGCTTTGCCGCCGCGCAACAGGTGTTCGAGTCGGTCGTGGCGGATTATGCGACCAGCGCGGATGCGCCGCAGGCGTCCTACATGCGCGGCTTTTGCCTCTATCTGCAGGGGCAAGTGGAGGAGGCGGTCGAAACCTGCCATGCCTTCATCCGCCAGTATCCCGATTCGCAATGGACGCCGGAGGTGATCTTCTGGCTGGCGGAGCAATACTACAACCAAGGTAACCACCCGGCGGCCGAGCCGTTGTTTGTTCGCATCGCGACCGATTTCAAGACGCACCGCCTGGCGCCGCGCGCGCTGTATTGGGCCGGCCGGGCCGCGGCGGAACAGGACAACTATGTCCAGGCGATCGAACGCTTCAGCGGGGTCGCCAAAAACTATCCCCATAGCGAGGTGCTGCCGCAAACGCGCTTCGCCCAAGGGGATGCCCTGAGCGAACTCGGCGAGTTTTCCCGCGCCATTCTGGCGTTCGAGGAGATTATCAAGCACTATCCCGACAGCCACTTGGTCAATGCCGCCTGGGGCCGCAAGGGCGATTGCCAGTTTTCGCTGGCGGTCGACAACCCGGCGCGTTACGGCGAAGCCATGAATTCCTTCCAGGCGATTCTGGACCGGCCCTCTTCGCCGGTGGGCCTGAAGCTGCAGGCCGAATACAAGCTGGGCCGCTGCCTGGAAAAAACCCAGGTCCCCGACAAGGCGTTCAGCCGCTACATGAACGTGGTCTATACGTTCATTCACGAAAACGTCGAGCACTCGCCCTATACGGTCATGTGGTTTACGCGGTCGGCCTTCGGCGCCGCGACGCTCAAGGAGCGGGGAAAGGCGTGGGTCGAGGCCGTGCACATCTATGAGCGGGTGGTGGAGGCCAACGTGCCGGCCCAGGACGAGGCGGTCCGGCGGGCGGCCAAAATCAAGAACGACAACTGGCTGCTGTTCCAGCAGACCGAGGAGAAGGATTATGTGGGAACTGACGGTTAAAGGCGGCTGGATCATGTGGCCCATTCTGGCGTGCAGCGTCGGGGCGACACTCTTGTTTTTCGAACGCTTGTTCCATTTGCATCGGGCGCAGATCAAACCCGACGACTTCCTGAACGGCATCTACACCATCGTCAACCGCGGCAACACCGCCGAAGCGGTGTCGATTTGCGACGAAACGCCCGGGCCCGTGGCGTATATGGTGCGGTCCGCCCTGTTGCATGCCGACGAACCCCCCGAGCCCCTCAAGCAAACCATTGCCAAGGCCGGACTGGCGGAAATCCCGCGGCTGGAAAAAAATCTGGGCGGCCTGCTGACGATTGCCCAGGTTGCACCGCTGCTCGGCCTGATGGGCACGGTAATCGGGCTCATTCGGGTCTTCATGGCCATGGAACAAAATGCGCCGCTGGCCGAGATTGGCGATATTTCCGGCGGCATCTGGCAGGCGCTGGTGACCACCGCGGTCGGCCTGTGCGTTTCGATTCCCTCGTTTGCGGCCTATAATTTCCTACTCAGCCGGGTCGAGGCCATTACGCTCAACATGGAATACGCCTCCGACGAGATCTACCGTTTCCTGGTTTATGAACGTAGTTCGGGCGAGTCATCTGATGAAACCCTTTGATCCCCACCGCAAGAGTCGGCCCCTCCGTCGCTTCAAGCCGAGCCGCCGCCCGGCCGGGATCTTCTGCATCAGCGTGGTGTTCAGCGATGCCACCCTGCTGGTGCTGGCCTTCTTTCTGGCGGCGTCGCCGTTTATTATGCAGCCGGGCATCAACATTAAGCTGCCGGCCTCCCCGTTCACCGGCGGCGCGCGGTTCGGCTCGATGGTCCTCTCCATCACGCGCGGCGGATGGTTCTACTTCAACGACGAACGGCTCGACGAAGCCCGGCTTGGGGCGGCGCTGGAATATGCGGCAGTCTTGCAGCCCGGCGCCCCGTTGATCATCGAGGCCGACGAACGCGTGCCGCACGGCACGGTGATTGCCGCCTGGAACGCCGCGCTGGGCGCAGGCATTTCGGAAGTTTCCATGGCCACGCGCATCGCGGCGGTTTCAGAGGATGTGGAATGAGCGTCGCCGCCCGCAGCGGAATCAAAGTTGCCATCGGCCTTTCGGTGCTGCTGCACCTCCTACTTTTCACGGTCTTTCACGCCTCGGTGGGCCATGGACTGGGAGGGGCGCTGGTGCCCCCCGAAACCCATTATCTGGGCAACGCCGCGGCTGGCGGATCCGTTGCGAACGGGCGGGTGCGTACGGTTTTGTCGCCGGTGGTTTTTTCATTGCCCTCTGAAATGGGGTTCAGCCGCACCTTGTACAACGATCCCCTCCGCACCCGGCTCACCTTTAGCCAGCCGGTTGAATCCGAGCGTTTCCTGGCGGTGGAGACCGCCCGCCGCGACTCCGATGCGCCCATCGATGCCGGCGGGCTCATGCTGACCGGGGCGCGCGCCTCCCTCCTGGCGGTGCCGGAGCAGGCCTTGGCCGTGGCGCAAAAAGGCCCCTCGGCGCGGCGCGTGAACATGGCCCCTGCCCTGAAGGAACGGCTCGCGGGCGGGGTGGTGCTACCGCCAGCGCTGAACCAGGCCGCGGATAGCGCCTGGCAAGTGAAGGCGGCGGTCAGTATTTCCGCCGCCGGCCGGGTACGGCATGTGTTTCTGGATCAGCCGTTGGAGTCGCCGGCGCTCAATCTGCAGGTCTTGCAGCTGCTATACGGGCTGCGGTTTAAGTCCGGCGCGCAGCCGGTCGAGGGCAGTGTCGAGATCTACTCGCCCGAACCCGTCGGGCCGGAGGGGGCGCCATGATTGAAGTGACGCCCTGTGCCCTGCTGGTTGTCTTCGTCAGCGTGCCGCTGGCGGTCACGGCCGTGCTGGCGCTTATCTATAATTTACGCTCGTTGCACCGGCCCGCCCGCGAGCGGGAAAGCATCTATGAATGCGCCCAGTGCGGCCACACCTATGCCATCGCCCGCAACCGGCCGATGGACCGCTGCCCGCGGTGCGGCCATCTCAACGAGGCCGTCCGCACGTAGCATACGGGCTAGCTACCGTTGTGCGTCAGCGGCCCGCCGGGTTTGTCGTGGATGATGGTGTCGGCGGCGACTTCGGCGGTTTGGGGCGAGTCGACCATGTAGTGTAGGCCGCGGCTTTCCTTGCGTTGCTGGGCGGAGCGAATGATGAGTTCGGCGACGTCGGCAATGTTGCGCAATTCCAGCAGGTCGGACGTGACGAGGTAGTCGCCATAATATTGTTTGATCTCCTCGCGCAGGTTGCGGATGCGGCGGAGCGCGCGTTCGAGGCGCCGTTCGCTGCGCACAATGCCGACATAATCCCACATGGCCGTGCGCACTTCGTTCCAGTTGTGCTCCACCACCACCGCTTCGTCGCTCGAAACGGCTTCGCCAAGCTGCCATTCGGGGATCTCGACCCGGCCCTGCAAAGCCGTCCACGTTTTGGAAATTTCGACGGCGGCGGCGTGGCCGCACACGAGGGCCTCCAGCAGCGAATTGCTGGCGAGGCGGTTGGCCCCGTGCAACCCGGTGCTGGCCACTTCGCCGCAGGCGTAGAGGCCGGGCAACTCGGTGGCGCCGTTGACGCCGGCCACCACGCCGCCGCAGGAATAGTGGGCGGCGGGCACCACGGGAATGGGGTCGCTGGCCATGTTGATGCCGTAGCGCAAACAGGCCGCATAGAGATTGGGAAAGCGCTCGCGCAAAAATGATTCGGAGCGGTGGCTGATGTCCAGATAGACATACGGGTCGCCGTGCTTCTTCATAACATAGTCGATGGCGCGCGCGGTGATGTCGCGCGTGGCGAGCGAGCCGCGCGGGTCAAACTGCTCCATGAAGGCGTTGCCGCGAATATCGACCAGTTTGGCGCCTTCGCCCCGGACGGCTTCCGAAATGAGAAAGGATTTGGCGTCGGGATGGTAGAGGCAGGTGGGGTGGAACTGGACAAACTCCATGTTGCGGATCGGCAGGCCGGCGCGCCAGGCCATCGCCACGCCGTCGCCGGTGGCCACGTCGGGGTTGGAGGTGTAGGGGTAGACTTTTCCCAGGCCGCCGGTGGCGAGCACCGTACAGGTGGCCTGAATGGCTTTAATCTGGCTCGTGTTCTTGTCGAGAAAGTAGGCCCCCACGCAGCGGTTGGGCTCGTCGAGCCCGATCCAGTGGGTGGTGATCAGGTCGATCGCCAGCAAATGTTCCGTGATGGTGATGTTGGGATTTTCGTGCGCCTGGGCCATCAGGCCCCGCATCGTTTCCCGGCCGGTGATATCGCCGACATGCAGCACGCGGCGGTGCGAGTGGCCGCCTTCCTGCCCGAGGTCGTATTCGTTCTCCTTGCCGCGGCGTTTGCGGCGTTCGAATTCGATGCCAAGGTTTTCGAGGGCCGCGATCCGCTCGTAGCCGGCGTCAACGATTTGGTTCACCACGGCAGGGTCGCTCAGCTCGCAACCGGTTTGGAGGGTGTCCTGCACGTGGGACTCGACCGAATCGTCGGGGTCGATCACGCAGGCGATGCCGCCCTGGGCATAGAAGCTGTTGCACTCGGAGGCGTTCTCCTTGCAGGTCACCAGCACGGTTCCGTGCCGGCTCAACTCCATGGCCGCCGTCAGCCCGGCCAGTCCGGAGCCGATAATCAGAAAGTCGTAGGTGGAATTGCTCATGGTTTGTTTCCTAACGAATTACGCCTCACGCCTCACGTTTTCCTTCTCCGCTTCGGCGTCGTTCTTGACCTTGGCGATTTGCTCCTGCCGGGTTTGCTGGATGAAAGCCAGCTTGGCGGGATCGCGCTCCGTTGCGATTTGCTGATCGAACATGATTTCGGTCTCGGCCACTTTGGCCTTCATCTTGGAGTCGATTTCGGCCAAGGCGGCCTTCTGGTCGTCGGACAGCGGGTCGGCTTCGCCACCGGCTCGTTCCATGGCTAGTTCGTATGCACTCTTCATTCCACTCATATTGGATTCCTTTCGGCGAAGGAATATACGGTATGGGGCGGGGGATGTTCAACGGTTCAAATGGGCTTCTTTTCCCTTGCGGTCGCAGGGGGGGCGGATCAGAATGCGGGCAAATCGTCGTTCGACCACGAACAAGAGGAGAAGTGCATGTCTGGAAAAGTATGGCTGATTGCGGGGTTGGCGCTGGCCGGTTCGGGGATTGCGGAAGAGGTGTCGTTCGGGAAAGACCTGATGCCGTTGTTTGAACGGTCCTGTGCGGTTTGCCATAAACGGGACGGCAACGAGAAGGCGATCAAGAACGGAGTCCTCTACGAAAAGAAAGAGGATGTGCTGGCAGGAACCGGCCCCTTGATCGTTCCCGGCCATCCGGAAGGGAGCGGCCTGTTGAACGTGCTCAACCAGACGACCACGTTTGGCCGCCGGAAGATGCCCATGCCGCCCCCCAAGGCCGCCGCCCCGAAGTGGAGCGATGCGGAGCTGAAGCTCTTTGCCGACTGGGCCCAGGCCGGCGCAAAAGACAACTAGCGCCGCCTTTATCGCGGCGGGCCAATCCGTAGTTGTGCCGTAATGGCGCTTTGAGATCCCGGATAAAACGAGTTGCATCATCTGCGCCGTAATGGCACAGTTGGCGCATGAAACCGGGATTCTTCGATAAATTAGTGAATCATCTGGATCATTTGGATTCGGGTAGCCTGCAAACCTATTTCCTGCGTCTGGCAAAGGAAAAGGGGTTGATGGAAACCATTTTCCAAGCCTTGGAAGAGGGGTTGATCGTGCTCGATCCCGCGGCCAACATCAGTTACGCCAACCGCGCGGCTGAGCAGTTTCTGGGCTTCAAGCTGGAAACAGCGGAGGGCGTTCCCATCCAACGCTATCTCAAGGAGATCCACTGGGATCGGGTGCTCAACCTCGATGAATACGAGTGGAGCCAGCTGGTGCGCCGGGAGATCGAGATCACCTATCCACAGCACCGCTTCATGGAATTCTATGTGGTGCCACTGGCGGCGGTCGACGAAAAGGAGGAGGGGGCGGTCGTCATCTTCCGCGATGTGACCCGCGAGCGCGAAAGCACGGCCGAGTCGATCGAATCGGAACGGGTGCATGCCCTGAGCCTGTTGGCGGCGGGCGTTGCGCACGAAATCGGCAATCCGCTCAACTCGATCAACATCCATTTGCAGCTACTCGACCGCGAGATTGGATCTATCGACGACTCGAAAGTGAAGACGGATCTCAAGGAGTTGATCGATGTTTCGCGCCAGGAGGTGGCGCGGCTCGACACCATCATCCGGCAGTTCCTGAAGGCCTTGCGCCCCTCGATGCCCGACCGAAAAATGCACAACCTCGGCGAACTGGTTGCGGATACCCTGGAGGTCATGCGGCACGAAATCAACGACCGCCGCATACTGCTGGAAACCGACTTTCCCTCCGATATGCCCGCGGTGGCCGTCGACGAAACCCAGGTGAAGCAGGTGGTGTTCAATGTGGTCAAAAACGCCCTGCAGGCCATGGCCGACAGCGGCATCCTGAAAGTGGCTACGCAGCAGGCCGACCGCTTCATCAGCGTGGTTGTGGAAGACAACGGCCCGGGCATCGATCCGGAAAATCTCGGTGCCATCTACGAGCCCTACCACACCACCAAGGCCGACGGCACCGGCCTGGGCATGATGATTGTCCAGCGCATCATGCGCGACCACGGCGGCGAGATCGAGATCAACTCCGAGCCCGGCCGCGGAACCCGATTAACTTTGAGATTCCCGCGGGAAGACGCTCGGCTCAACTTATTGGAAGCGCCGAAACAGACGGCACCGCCGCAATAAGGTAGCCGATGCTTCCAGCTTCGTTGCGAATGAGGGACTGGTTTAATTTGCCGCAAAGGAACGCAAGGAATCGCAAGGACGGTTTCGTGCGGGAATGAAAAAAAAGGGCTATGTAAATGAAGAATAAGCCGGTTGTTTTGATTGTTGACGACGAAAAGAGCGCGCGCGATGGGCTCGTGCGGGCGTTGCGGCGCGACTACCGTGTGTTCGCGGCCGAAAATGGAACGTCGGCGCTGGAGGTGCTGGCTGCGCAGCCCATCGATGTGCTGCTCAGCGATGTACGCATGCCGGGCATGGACGGCATTACGCTGATGCAACGCGCGCTGGCGAACCACCCCGCGTTGACCTGCATCATCCTGACGGCCTATGGCGATGTCGACGTGGCGGTGGAGGCGATGAAGCGCGGCGCCACTGATTTCATGACGAAGCCGATCAACCTCGATAAACTGGAGCTGGTACTCGACCGCGTGCTGAAGGCCAAAAAAATCGAACTGGAAAACGAGCAGCTTCGGGTGCAGCTAGACAACAAGTATGGCCTCGAAAATATCATCGGCCAGTCGGCGCCCATGCAGGAGGTGTTCGATATGATCCGGCAGGTGGCGATCTCGCGCGCGACGGTTTTGATCCAGGGCGAGAGCGGAACCGGCAAGGAGCTGGTGGCCAAGGCGATCCATCAGTTGAGTCCGCGGACGAACGGGCCGTTTGTGGCGGTGCATTGCGCGGCGCTTTCGCACAACCTGCTCGAAAGCGAATTGTTCGGCCACGAGAAGGGCTCTTTCACGGGGGCGCTGGAGCGGCGCATCGGCCGCTTTGAAAAGGCCGACGGCGGCTCGCTGTTCCTCGATGAAATCAGCGAAATCGACGCGTCGGTGCAGGTTAAGATTCTGCGGGCGCTGGAGGAGCGGCAGGTTGAACGCGTGGGGGGCGATACCCCGGTCGATGTCGATACGCGGTTGATCGCCGCCACCAACCGCGACCTGAAGGGGATGGTGGACGAGGGCGAGTTTCGCGAGGATTTGTTCTACCGCCTGTATGTCGTGGTCATCACCCTGCCGCCGTTGCGGGACCGCCAAGACGATATCCTGCTGTTGCTCAACCATTATCTGGCCGTCTTCAACGAAGAGAACAGCAAGCAGATCGAAGGGTTTTCCCCGGCGGCGTACGACCTGCTCTCTTCCTATGATTGGCCGGGCAACATCCGCGAGCTACGCAACCTGGTTGAGCGCATGGTGGTGCTGGCGCGCGGCCAGCTGCTGGAGGTGAAGGATATTCCCGCGCCGGTGCGCGAGCAGCCGGCGGCCGGCGGGGGCGAAGTGAAGGTGGATGCCGACTTAACCGTGGATGAGATGGCGAAGCGTATGGTGGTGCAGGCGCTTGAAAAGACCGGCGGGAATCGGACAAAAGCGGCGGAGCGGCTGGGGATCAGCCGGCGAACGCTCCACCGCAAGCTGAAGGCCTATGGGCTGGGCCGGGATTCAGAGCCGGTTTAAGCGAATCCAATAAATGGATTTCCTTTTCCGGGCCGCCGGCCTAGAATTCCTCTGTTAAACGGAGGGATTACAATGAGTACAAACGAATTAACCGGCAAATGCTGTAAACCATGCGAAGGCGGGGTTGCGCCTATGACGCCGGACGCGGCCGATGCTTTGCTAAAGCAACTGGATGGATGGGAGCGCGACGGGACTGAACTCGTAAAAATCTTCACCTTCAAGAACTACTACCACACCATGGCCTTTGTGAATGCCGCGGCCTACGTTTCGCATCAAGAGGACCATCATCCGGATCTGCTGGTGGGGTATAAAACCTGCGCCGTGGCCTATAGCACCCATGCCATCGGCGGATTGTCGGAAAACGACTTTATTTGTGCGGCCAAGCTGGATGCGCTCGTACCGTCGAGCTGATCCCGTGCGCGAGCTGGTTGATGGATAACTTCGGGTGGCTGCTTCGAAGGGGTGTTGTTGTGCATCTGATTTCAACGGAGGTTCAGTCATGTAGGACAGGCTTCCAGCCTGTCTGCTTCGGCGGACAAGTAGGTTTTAAGTTTTTCAACCGCCAACCGCCAACGACCAACCATTAACCACCAACCACTCCCCCGGTTTTAGTCGACGATGTATTTTTCGAGCTGTTCTTCGTCGGCGAGGAATTCGGGGATGAGCTTTTTGCGGGCGGAGGCGCCGTGTTCGTGCACGGAACGGGGATCGCCGGTGATGAGCGGGTGCCAGTCGGGCAGGGGCCGGCCTTCGTGGAGCCGGCGGTAGGCGCAGGTTTCGGGCATCCAGGCGAAATGTTCCGGTTGGTCGAGGGAGAGTACGGCGCAGCCGGGCACGAGCTGGTGGCGGTTTGGATAGTTGGTGCAGCGGCAGGTGGAAATATCGAGCAGGCGGCAGGCGACGCAGGTGTAGTGGATTTTGCCGGTATCTTCGGCTTCGAGCTTGTGGACGCAGCATTTGGCGCATCCATCGCACAGCGATTCCCATTCGACGGGGTTGAGCTCGTGCAGTTTTTTGGTTTCCCAGAAGGGTTTGTTTTCAGTCGGCATGTTTTTGCACCAGGGTAATCAGCGCGCTGCGGCTGATGGGTTTGGAAAGATAGTCGTCCATGCCGCCTTCGAGGCATTTTTGGCGGTCGTCCGACATGGCGTGGGCGGTGAGGGCGATGATGGGTATGTTGCAGAGGGGCGCGGGCATGGCCCGGATCTGTTTGGCGGCTTCGAAGCCGTCCATCACCGGCATTTGGCAGTCCATGAGTACAAGGTCGTAGGGTTCTTGGTGGATGTGCTGAAGGGCATCCTGCCCGTTCTCGACCGCCACGACGTGGCGGCCGACTTTGCGCAGCAGGGCCTCGGCAACTTTTTGGTTTACGCGGTTATCTTCCACGAGCAGCACCTTCACGCCAGCGCGGACTGCGGGGAGGGAGGCGGGGGCGGTCGGCGGTGCTTTTTCGGGTTGCTGCACCACCGGAAAGGTGAGGTCGAAGTGGAAGGTTGAACCGTGTTCCTTGGAGCTGATCAGGCCGATTTTTCCGCCCATGAGTTCAATGAACTGTAGGCAAATGGCGAGCCCGAGCCCAGCCCCCAAAGCCATTAAGCGGGCCCGTGTCGTAGAATATATCATGTAACTTACTATAAGGTTTTTCCGGCCAGGGGTAAATAAAAATATGGGGCCGGATGGGGCGCATCCAACCTGAATCTTTCCGCGGACGGGCCATGGTTTTTCGCCGTTAAAGGCTGGTCTTTCCGGGGAAATTTACCCAATATCCGCCTTTTAACCTAGGAATGGATACAGAGGCTTCGCATGCCGCAGTGATGATTCAGTTGCTGACCATGCTTAGCCATATTGGAATCCAAGAGAGGAGCAAGCATCGTGACAAAAATTTGTTGTATTGGCGCCGGCTATGTCGGCGGCCCGACCATGGCGATGATCGCCAAGAAGTGCCCCGACGTTCAAGTGACGGTGGTCGACATTAATGAAAAGCGCATCGCGGCCTGGCAGAGTGATGAGCTACCCATCTACGAGCCAGGTCTCGACGAAGTGGTGAAGGAAACGCTGGGCCGAAACCTCTTTTTCTCCAGCGATGTCGACCAAGGGATCCGCGATGCCGATATCATTTTTGTGAGTGTCAACACGCCCACCAAAACCTTTGGCGAGGGGGCCGGCTATGCGTCCGACCTGCAATACTGGGAACTCTGCGCGCGGCGCATCAAGGAGGTGTCCACCTCCGATAAAATCATCGTCGAAAAAAGCACCTTGCCGGTCCGGACTGCCGAAGCGATGGAGCGCGTGCTGCACGCCGGCGACAACCCGGTCCATTTCGAAGTGCTCTCCAATCCCGAATTTCTCGCCGAGGGCACCGCGATGGCCGACCTCGAACATCCCGACCGCGTTCTGATCGGCGGCCACAACACCGCCACCGGCCAACAGGCGTTGCAAACGCTGGTCGAGATCTATGCCACCTGGATTCCGCGCGAGCGGGTGTTGACCGCCAACCTCTGGTCGGCCGAACTGTCCAAGCTCACCGCCAACGCCTTCCTGGCGCAGCGCGTCAGCTCCATCAACGCCATCTCCGCCCTGTGCGAAGCCACCGAGGCCGACGTCGGCGAAGTGGCCCGCGCCATCGGCACCGACAGCCGGATCGGCCCCAAGTTCCTCCATGCCAGCATTGGCTTCGGCGGCTCCTGCTTCAAGAAGGACATTCTCAACCTGGTCTATCTCTGCGAAAGCTACGGCCTCCAGGAACCGGCCGACTACTGGCGCCAGGTGGTCATCATGAACGAATATCAGGAAGCGCGGTTCGTGAAGACCATGCTGCACAACATGTTTAATACGATTGCTGGAAAGCGCATCGCCATCTTCGGCTTCGCGTTCAAGGCCGACACGGGCGATACCCGCGAAAGTCCGGCCATCAATGTTTGCCGCGCCCTGGCGGCAGAGCATGCGCAGATCGTGGTGTCCGACCCGCAGGCCATGGAAAACGCCAAGCTCGATCTGCCCGAGCTGGCTGACCAGATTGAATTCGAGGCCGATCCCTACCGGGCGGCCGAAGGGGCGCATGCCGTCGCCATTCTCACCGACTGGACCCTTTACAAGGGGCTGGATTATCAGCGGATCTACGACTCCATGTCCCAGCCGGCCTTCCTGTTCGATGGCCGCAACATGCTGGACCACCAAGCGCTCTTCGAGATAGGCTTCGAGGTCTACTCGATCGGCAAGGGCCTTAAAACCCATCTGAAATAGGGCCTGAGGTTTCCCGCCGCGCGGCGGCAACTTTAGCCTTTTATTTTACGGGGTTTACATGGAATATGCCCTGATTTTACGGTAGACGGAAACAGAGGAGCGGCAATGGCGGGAAGAAAAACTGGACTGGGGCGCGGACTTGATGCGCTGATTAAGGATGGCGCCACGGCCAGAAAGCAAGCCACGGCCAAAAAGGCGCCGGCGACCCCCGCGCCAGCGAGCGGCGGCGTCCGGGAAGTGGCCGTGGCCAAGGTGGTGGCCAGTCCATGGCAGCCCCGCAGCACGTTCGAGGCCGCCGCGCTCTCCGAACTGGTGGATTCCGTCAAGGTGCATGGGGTGCTGCAGCCGTTGCTGGTGCGCATGGTGGGCAGCAAATTCGAGCTGATTGCCGGCGAGCGCCGCCTGCGGGCGGCCCAAGCGGCCCTGCTGAAGAAGGTGCCCGTGATCGTTCTCGAGGCGACCGACGAAAAGGCGCTTGAAATTGCCCTGATCGAAAACCTGCAGCGCGAAGATCTCAACCCGATCGAAGAAGCCGAAGGCTATGCGCTGCTGCAGAAAAAGTTTAGCCTGACGCAGGAGAATGTGGCCAGGCAGGTGGGCAAGGCCCGCGCGTCCGTGGCCAATGCCCTGCGCTTGCTCGAATTGTCCGATGGCATCCGCCGGCATGTCGCCGACGGCCTGCTGAGCGTCGGGCATGCGAAGGTGCTGCTTTCGGTGGATAGTGAAAAGGAGCGGGAAGGGCTCGCCAAGCGCGCGATCAAGGAGGGCCTCTCGGTCCGCGCCCTGGAGCGGTTGGTCAACCAGTTTAACCGGCCGGAGCGCAAGCCGCGCGCTGAAAAATCCGACCTGCCCAGCGACTATCTCCAGACGCTGACCGACGAGCTACACCAGTATTTCGGCACCAGCATTCGCATCAGCCCGTCGAAGACCCTCACCAATGGCCGCAAGGTCAAGGGGTCGCTGGAAGTTGATTTCCACAACAACGACGAGTTGGACCGCTTGCTCACCGTCATGGGCTATTCGACCGACCTTTAGCAATGAGCGATCCGGCCTCATCCCCCCGCGAGGCATTGGCGAAAGAGTACGACGCCATCCATAACCGGCTGTTCGTGCTTCAAATCCTCATGGTGATCGCCCTGTTGGCCGCGTTTTTGTTTACCGGCGTTTCGGCGGCGCTGGCCGAGGGGCTGGCCGCCCGGTTTGGCGACAGCCAGTGGTATGTCACCAATGCGGTTTACACGGCGCTGACCCTTTTCGGATTTGCGGCCGGCATGTTCCCGCTTTCCTACTACAGTGGCTATGTGCTGGAGCACCACTATGAACTGTCGAAGGAAACCTTTGGGGAATGGGTGGGCGACTTTATCAAGTCCCTGCTGATCGACCTCGTCTTGGCGGTGGTCCTGTTCTCGGTCATCTATGCCCTGTTGCGCTGGATGCCCAGCGGGTGGTGGCTGGCCGCCGCCGGCTTCTACCTCCTCTTCGCGGTGGTGCTTTCCGCGCTGTTTCCCGTGGTCATCATGCCGCTGTTCCACAAGTTCGAGCCGCTGGAAGATGGCGAGTTAACCCAGGCCGTGCGCGACATGATGGAGGCGGCGGGCATCCAGGTGGTCGGCGTGTTCAAGTGGGGGCTGGGCGAAAAGACCGCCACCGCCAACGCCGCGTTTACCGGGATCGGCCGCACGCGGCGCATCATTCTCGGCGATACGCTGCTGACCGGCTACACGCACGCGGAAATCCTCGCGATTCTCGCCCACGAAGTGGGGCACTACAAAAACCGCGACACCCTGCGCTTGCTGGCGACGAGTTCGGTGCTGGCCTTCATCGGCTTCTATGTGGCGCACGTTTGCTTAACGCACCTCGCCGGCCTGCTGGGCTTCGAGATCTATGATATCGGGGCGGCCCCGCTCTTCATTTTCAGCCTCTTTGTGTTTTCCCTCGTTTCGATGCCGTTTGCCAACCTGCATTCGCGCCGCTGCGAGTTTGCCGCCGATGCGTATGCCGTCGAAAAGATGGGATCGCCCGACGCCTTGGTCACGGCCCTTGAAAAACTGGCCGATCAAAACCTTTCCAACAAGGAGCCGGCGGCCTGGGTCGAGTTTTTGTTGCATAGCCATCCGTCGATTGCCCGCCGTATTGCGCGGGCCCGGACGCGCTAGCCGCTCATCACAACCATGGCAGACCAACCCCACATAGCTGAACAGAAGGAACGGGGAACGGGCTTCTTTTCGCGCGAGGCCGTCAGCAGTGTGCCATGGATGATCCTGGGCAAGTTCGTACTCTTCTTTATCTATTTTGGCGTGAGCGTCCTGATCGTCAACGGGCTCGGCGCTGATGCGGGATGTGCCGGAACTGGCCTCGCGCAAGAACCGTCAGGGCCTCATCCAACTGCTGGGGAAATCCGCCCTGCTGCAAATCCTGGCCACGGCGGCCGTGACCCTGATCCTGCTGAATCTGGCGGGGCCGCTCCAGCGTTTGTTCCATGCCCAGATGCTGGCCCTCGGCGCGATCTATTTGGTAGGGGCCTAGCCGTTTTTTAATGGGCGGTAGCGCACGCGCTACTGCGGGAGTTGATCGGGCAGCGGCGGCGCGGGTGCCCAGTCGTCCTGGCCGTCCATGGCAAAGGTGATGTCCATCGAGCCGACTTGGCCGAGATCGTCGACATAACCCAGCCGGAAGGCGAGTTGCTTGGTGCCGGCCTGATTGAACAGGCTGTCGACAAAGTTGACGCGTACACCGTCAAACTGGCGTTCGAAGAGGCGGATGGCGCGGTCGGTGTTGGGTTGGACCTTCCGCAAGAGCGGTTCGGCGGCGGGGTCGTCCATTTTTTGCAGCGCCTTGTAGAAGGGCGAATCGGCGAGCTTTTCGCCGTGCTGGACTTTCTGCGCGACGATTTGGATCAGCGGCTCAACGGCGCGGGCATCGCCAATCTCGCTCAGGATTTCCGCGGCATGGCCGGCCACCCGCGTGTCGCGGTCAGCCATGGCGGCAATCAGCGGAAAGACGGCGCGTTCCTGGGCCGCAATCAACAGCTCCCGCGCCATCTGCTGGTTGGCTTCGCCGCGGAAGCGGTCAACCGCCTTTTTAACGACCGGCATGCCAAACTCATCGACGGCCGGTTGCTGGGGCGGCGGGGTGGCCGTGTCGCCCAGCAGGCGGATCAGCAACGGAATATATTCGCGGGTCGGCTCGAATTCCGGGGCGGTGATCACGCGAAAGGCGTTGCGGCCCTGACCCTGCAGGTTGGCGGCCTTTGCGCGGTCGATGGCAAAGTCGGGACTCAGCGCGGCAACGGCTCCCCACAGGTCGAGGTGCCAAGATGGCGCGCCGCTCCAGGCCGTGCGGCTGTTGAACCAGGAACGGCCGGCCGGCCCGGCCCGGTCGGTGGCGGCTTCTTCGGCCGCAGCGGCGCAGGGTTCGCCGATGGTTTCGAGCGCACGAAAGGCATGTTCGCGAATGTCGGACTCGCTGTGCGTGGCGGCTTCGAGCAGAGGCTCAACCGCCTCGCCGCCCATGCCAGCGAGTTTTTCGACCACGGTCATTTTCACCGCGTTTGACCGATCGATCGACACGATGGCGAGCTGGTACCACACGGCGTCGCGGCCGGCGGTCGGAATGGCCTGGACCTGTTTCAATACGCTGACCGCGCCTTGGCGCACCTTTTTATCGGCGCTCTTGAGCACATCCCGGGTGGAGGACGCGGCGGGCTGGCCGATGGATACGAGCGAGGAAACCACGGTAGCGCGTATGCCGGGGTTGCGGTCGCCCAGGCTGGCAACCAATCCTTTCACGGCGGCCCGGCCTTGGGTGCTACCGAGCGCTTTGGCGCAGGCCATCCGGAGCTCCACCACATCGGATGCGAGCTTGGCGGCGAGGGGTTTGCTGGCCTGTTCGTCGGAAAGAATCCCCAGCGCTATGGCGGCGGCGGCCCCCACGCGGGGTTCCGCATCATCCAGGGTTTCAATCAAGGCCGCCAAGGCGTGGCGGGCCTGCAACTGGCCAAGGCCGGCGGCGGCCTGGGCCCGGACGTCCGGGTATGCGAGCTTCAGGGCATCGATCAGGTTGGTGGTTGCCGCGTCGGTGCCAATGGCAATCAATGCCAGCACGCTGCTCCGCACGACATGGGTGGCGGCATCGTTGAAGAGGGCGGCGATCGGCGCTACGGCCTCGGCGGCTTGCAGCTCGCCCAGGGCCTGGGCCGATGCCGCGCGGATGTCGACCTGCGGATCTTCGAGGGCGCGAATGAGTTTTGCCACATGGCCTTCCGTTTTCCACTGGGCCACTTTGTCCAGGGTCCGGCTGCAGCCCGCGAGTAGCAGAAGGATGGAAAATGAGGCGAATACAACCCGAGCTTTGTTTGTCATGAACAATGTTCCCCTTTATTCTGTAAACGGCCCTTGGTCCATGGAGTGGACGAATCAAGCCAACTGAGGTTCGTCATCCTACACACCGCTTGAATCGCTTTCAAGTGATTGGGCGGACAAAGCGGCTCAGAAGACGAGCAGATCCTTGGGGGCATCGATGCCGAAAATCCGGTCGGAAAGGGCATCCAGTGCGCCGCGGGTTTCGGCGGATAGCAGGTCCATGATTTCGTCGATGGCTTCACCGCAGAGGGCATAGGGCGCCCCGTTGAAAAGTAGGTCGCGGTCGACGCAGAATCCGTAGAGCTGGTATTCCTCGCACTCGCGGATCGGGTAGCCCTTGACCATGCAGTGTGCAATCCATTTTTCCGGGTCGGTTCCGAAGCGGTCCAACGACTGCGCCCGGTAGTGTTCCATATCGCCCAGCTCGTCGAAATAGGCGCGGATGCGCCGCAGGCTTTCCTGCGAAAGTTCTTTCACGCATTCCATATGGCACTCGAGGCAGAGGGCATGCTCAAAAATTGTCTCGCCGTTCCGGAACGCCTTTTCGATCAAATAGCTGGTACCTTCCGCCATCAGGTCGCATCCGCACAGCTTGCACCGGTCGATCGGCCTGCCCGTCTCGAACGACCAAAATACTTCCGGCACCGGAATGTAGTCATCGCCTTGATCCATATTTATTTCCTGCCGCCCCGGATGGGCGGCTCAGCCCTGTTTGGTTGATGATGAATGTTCGGCATCCACCACGGCATCCAGCCGACGTAGGGCTTTTAGAACCTGATCCAAATCGCTGGGGGGTCCGCCCCCCATATTTTCTTCTTCGGCCACCCCCAGCTCGCGGGTGTCATACTCCCAGCGGAGCAGGATCTTGATTTTTTGATCGCGGGTCAGGGAGGATTCGTTGCAGACATCGTCCGGGCAGGCGAATGCACTGGTTGGGTCCAGCATGGCTTGTTCCATATTCATAGCGTGGCTCCTCGGTAGGTATGGCTTGGTGTTCAATCGGTTGGGACCGGCTCTTTAACGGTTACGATGTCCGCCTTGGTGCTTCCGACGAGGGCAAACAGTTCCGCATGCTCTTGGGCCGGAACCTCGAACTGGTCCAAGGTCTTCTGGAAGTCGGCGGCGAAGGCCGCCCACTCGTCCTCTGTGATATTGAGGTGTACGTGCGAGTCTTTCATGTTGCGTCCGGTGTACTGTTCCGGCCCGCCCGTGGCTTGGCACAGGAAGGCTGTGACCTGGAATTTCAGCCCGGCTTTCGGGACGCGGTCGCGCGCTTCCAGAACGGCCGGGTTGGCATTGAGGATGTCGTTAACCAGCACCCGTTCGAGAAAGTCGTCGACGACCGCGGCCATGTTGTAGATGCCTCCCAGCCGTTCGTACAGGGACGGCTCCGGCGTCTCTTCCATCTGCGCAACGGCCGTGAAAGCGGTCAGCAGAGTGGCCAGCACCCCGCAAATGAGCGGGGCGGATCTATTGTGATTTTGCATCATCTTTCCTCCGTCTCGGTTGGTGTATTCATTCGGCTTCTCCATCCATCATAGGGGGGCGTTTTCGCGCGCCGGCGCGCGTCAGTAACGGGGTTGGGTTGGGTCGATTTCGCGAACCCAGGCATCAATGCCGCCGGTCAGGTTTTTCACGGTTGAAAATCCCTGGGTTTTTAAAAAATCACGCACTTTGGCCGCCCGGCCGCCCATCTTGCAATACACGATGATCTCATCATCCGGGTTCCATTGCTGGACGTGGTCGGGCACCTCCTTCATCGGGATGTGGGTGTGGTTGGGGATCTGATTGATTTTCAGCTCAAAGTCCTCCCGGACATCCAACAGAACAAACGAATCCTTCCGATCCAGCCGTTGCTTCAACTCCTGGACGGTGATTTCATCCTCCGCTTCCGGTTGTTCCGGGGGGATGCCGCAGAATTCCTGGTAATCAATCAGCTCGGTGATGTCCGGATTTTTGCCGCACACCGGACAATCTTCTTGCCGCTGGATGAGCAGTTCGTGGAATTCCATCTCGAGCGCATCAAACATTAAAAACCGTCCGGAGAGGGAGGTCCCGACTCCCGCGATGATTTTAATCGCCTCCGTGGCCTGGATCGAACCGATCAGGGAGGGCAAGACGCCCAGCACCCCGCCCTCCGCACACGAAGGAACCAACCCCGGCGGGGGAGGGGTCGGATACAAACACCGATAGCAGGGGCCACCCTGATGATGGAAAACAGAGGCTTGGCCCTCAAACCGAAAAATACTGCCGTAGCAATTTGGTTTGTTTAAAAAGACACAGGCGTCATTGACCAGATAGCGGGTGGGAAAGTTGTCGGTTCCATCAATCACCAAATCATAGGGTTCGATAATTTCCAGCGCGTTTTGCGTGCTTAGCGTTACCGGATAGGCTTGGATTTCAATATGGGGGTTGAGGTTCAGCAAGCGTTCCTTGGCGCAATCCACTTTTTTTTTACCCACCTCTGCCACGCTGAACAGAACCTGGCGCTGCAAGTTGGATTCTTCCACGACATCGGAGTCGACCAGGCCAATGGTGCCGACGCCCGCGGCGGCTAAATATTGGGTTGCCGGACAGCCCAAGCCGCCGGCCCCGACGACCAACACCTTGGCTTTCTTCAGTTTCAGTTGCCCTTCCTGCCCAATTTCCGGCAGGGCCAAGTGGCGGGCATAGCGACTCAGTTCGGGGGGGCTCAAGCTCGCAGCCCCGCCGGCAATCGCGGGAATAATACGGAGCTCCGATTGATCGGGCAGCTCCGTATCCAGCCCCTGTAGGTTTCGTATATCTTCCTGGTTTACGAAGAGGTTCACAAAGTTCCTCAGCGCTCCCTGCTCATCCACTAGCTGGGACTGAATCTCTGGGAATTGTTCAAATAGCTCCTGCAAAGCTTCGCCACAGGTTTTGGCGCTCGCCGGAATTTTTGCTTGCTGGTTCGTGAACTTTCTCAACGGGGACGGGATACGGATGGTCGTTGTCATGGATTTCCTCTCACAGGATTTTCAGGGTTTCTTGAACAAAGGCGCTGCGGTCATCTTTCAGTTGCCATGACCGCTGGCCGACCACCTGGCCCCGCTGTACCGCGAGGATCAGGTAGCTGATGCCCGGCCATGCGTGGGTTCGGTCAAACTCCGAGGGTTGATCCGGATGGTCCGGATGGGAATGCACAATGGAAATCAGGCTCAGATCCTTTTGGTCCGCGCGGTCTTCCGCTTCCTGGTAGGCTTGGGGATCGATCAAAAAGCGCCGCTCCCGCTCGTCTGGTTTTTGATTAGTGGCCGGCAGGTATTCCAAGGCTTCGGCCAAACCATTCTGAAGTGTGCCCAAAAGGAATCCACAGCATTCGTAGGGGTATTCTTGGATCGCATGAGCCTGGATGCGCTGGATCAGATCCTCCGTCAAAAGCAACGTCGTCATTCCTGCCTCCATAATCCCATGCTGAAATAACGTTCGCCCAAATCAGAAAAGAGCGTGGTCACCACCCCCTGATCGAGCGATTGGACCAGTTTCATGCACGCCGCCATATAAGCCCCTGAGGATTGCCCGACAAAGAGGCCTTGTTCCGCCAGTTTTTTGCACCAGGATTTGGCCTCTTCCGCGGTGACCTCAATCCAGCTGCTGACGAGGGAGTCGTCGAAAATGGCGGGAATAATATCATGGGGGCTCCCCAGCGGTTTGAGGCCTTCGATGCCCGGCCAGACTTCGGGTTTAACCCCGATGATTTGGATTCCCGGGTAGGTTTCCTTCA
>Ga0208879_1000620_pt1 | contig 36019 bp, 39 predicted proteins | sample Knorr_S15_td_Bot_FD_185605 | JGI IMG/M metagenome (GOLD analysis project Ga0208879, IMG submission 185605) | Marine microbial communities from Southern Atlantic Ocean transect - Knorr_S15_td_Bottom_ad_5009_LV_A (SPAdes) (version 2) | ecosystem: Environmental > Aquatic > Marine > Oceanic | place... | reverse complement strand
AAATTCTTTTAAACGAAAACAACGTTATAGCAGAAGAAGTTTTTGATCTCCGAAGTGATATCGAAAAAAACAATAATAAGCTCGATAAGGTAATGCTAGAGCTTATGAAACTTAACAATCCCGAAACTCAAAAGTATGTGCTTCGCGGAAACGAAAGAGCAAAAGATTTAAAAGCAGTAGCTTATATTAATCCTATCGAAAAATCTTCTTTAATAGATGTCGTTTCATTGCCTGAACTTTCCGAAGAACAATGCTATCAAATGTGGGCTAATTTGCAAGACAAAATGGTAAGCCTTGGCATATTAGATATTAACGATCGTAAACTGCAATCGGTTCCATATATCGAAGATGCAATTAGTTTAAGTATTACCATCGAGCCTAAAGGTGGTAATATCAAAGGTTCTTTAGAAAACCTGGTGGCACAAATATTACTTATTAAGGATAATTAATATAGAACTCATCTAGAGTTCATAAACATAAAAGACCTATCTTTGTAAAAATGTTTTTTACAGATGAAACTCCTCTTAATTACCTTGCTACTTTTAGGTTTAGCCATAGCGGGAATAGCTATTAAAATCTGGGCAAAAAAAGATGGTAAATTTTCAGGTACTTGTGCAAGTCAAAACCCAATGCTTAATAAAGATGGTGAAGCTTGTGGGTTTTGCGGAAAAACTCCAGACCAATTTGAAGATTGCGACGAACCTCAATATTCTTAAAAAATAATGATTGTGTTAAATATCATCTTTTACACATTTATCATTATTGTTTTTATCCAATTAATTTATTACGGTTTTATTTTTTCCAGATTTGCTTTTGCAAAATCTAAAACACCAACACAAAAGAATATTGCTGTTTCTGTAATTATTTGTGCAAAAAATGAAGCTGAAAATTTGCAGCAATTCCTGCCTTTAATATTCGAACAAGAATATCCGGATTTTGAAATTGTTTTAATTAACGATGCATCACATGATAACACTTTAGATATCATGGAAAGTTTTGCAATTAAAAACAGCAATATAAAAATTGTGAATGTAGAAAATATTGAAGCATTTTGGGGAAACAAAAAATATGCCTTAACACTTGGTATAAAAGTAGCTACAAACGATTTTTTACTATTTACAGATGCCGATTGCAAACCAGTTTCTAAGTATTGGATTGCAGAAATGAGTCGTCATTTTAGTAATACAAAATCTATTGTAATTGGTTATGGAGCTTATAAAAAGACTAAACATTCGTTTTTAAACACATTAATTCGTTACGAAACCTTACTTATTGCAATTCAATATTTCTCGTATATAAAATTTGGTGTTCCATATATGGCAGTTGGACGCAATTTGGCGTATAGAAAAGAAGAGTTTTTTAAAGTTAAGGGGTTTTTGAGGCACATGAGTATTAGATCTGGAGATGACGATTTATTTATAAATCAAGTTGCAACTTCTTTAAATACTACACTTTGTTTTTCTAAAAATAGCTTTACTGAATCTTTACCAGAAACTTCATTTAAAGATTGGTTTAAACAAAAAAGACGGCATATTTCAACTTCAAAATATTACAAGTTAAAACACAAACTTATGTTAGGCTTATTTTATATATCTCAACTTCTGTTTTGGGTTTTAGGCATTATTCTTTTAGCATTTATTTTTAAATGGGAAATTGCACTCACATTAATCCTCTTAAGGTTTATAGTTCAATACATTAGTATTGGTTTTTCAGCAAAAAAGTTAGACGAACTCAATACAATAGTTTTATTACCTTTTTTAGATTTATTTTTAATTATCTCAAAAATTTTTATCTTTATCTCAAATCTTACTTCAAAAACCAATAATTGGAGATAACACAAGCCATTAAAAAAGCTAAAGAAAACAATCAAATAGCGTTTAACTTTTTGTTAGACACCTTTTGGAATGACGTTTATGGCTTTCAGTTAAAACGTACCGAAAACGAAAATGATGCCGAAGATATAACCATTCAAACATTTTCGCGGGCATTTGATAAAATAAACTCCTTCGACGAAAACTATAAGTTTAAAACCTGGCTTTTTACTATTTCTAAAAATATTCATATTGATTTTCTTCGGAAAAAGAAAACATCAGTTTCGCATGAAGAAGCTGATGGAACTACTGAACATTTTTACGATATTATTGATGAAACACCAACTCCTGAAGATAAAATTATAACAGAACAGAATTTATCAAAGTTACTACGTGATATTAAGAAACTGAAACCCCATTATCAAAAAGTGATAAACTTAAGATACTTTCAGGAATTAAGTTATTTAGAAATTTCGGACAAATTAAACGAACCAATGAGCAATGTGAAAGTAAAATTACTTCGGGCAAAAAAATTACTCGCTGAAATTATTCAGAAAAAATAATGAAGATTAGCTTAAAAAAACTCGGTCCAGGGTTATTGTTTGCTGGTGCAGCAATAGGGGTATCACATCTTGTGCAATCTACAAGAGCTGGAGCCGATTTTGGATTAGGATTGCTTTGGGCATTGCTCCTGGTAAATTTGTTTAAATATCCCTTTTTTCAATATGGCCCTCGTTATGCTTCAGCAACAGGAGAAAGTTTATTAGATGGTTATAAAAAATTGGGGAAAGGTGTTTTAGTTACATATTTCATACTGTCTATTGCTACAATGTTTACCATTCAAACTGCTGTTACTATTGTTACAGCAGGTTTAGCATCGTCACTATTTGGAGATTTTGTAAGTATTGAAGTTTGGACCATTATCATACTTTTTATTTGTTTTAGCCTTTTAATTGTAGACAAATACAAATTGTTAGATAATTTAATGAAGATAATAATAATTGTCCTAACTATCAGTACGCTTGTAGCTGTAGTTGCTGCTTTATTAAATAACGAACAGCCAATTTCATTTAAACAGATTCTTCCGGATAATAGTTTTGAAATCGCCTTTTTAATTGCTTTTATGGGCTGGATGCCAGCACCTTTGGATATTTCGGTATTCCATTCGCTTTGGACTATTGAAAAAAAGAAAACCGATTCAGAATTCAATACTAAATCAGCAATTTTCGATTTTAATGTTGGGTATTTAAGCACCATTGTTTTAGGTGTTGGCTTTGTTTTTTTAGGCTACTTAATTATGTTTAACAGTGGAGAAACGTTTAGCAACGCTGCTGGTGAATTTTCCAATCAGCTTTTAGAAATGTACAGCATAAGTCTGGGTAATTGGGCTTATATAATTATTGGTATCGCAGCATTTACTACAATGTTTAGCACAACATTAACCATTTTAGATGCATCACCAAGAGCAATGCATAAAACTACACAATTACTATTTAATAATAATTTTAAGAAAGGATATCTGTTTTGGATACTTATTTTAGTTATAGGTACTATAATTATCTTTTTTACTTTTGCTTCAGAAATGGGATTATTAGTGAAAATCGCAACTATTTTATCATTTTTAACAGCACCTTTCTATGCCATTATAAATTACAAACTTATAAGTAGTAAACATACGCCTAAAGAGTGGCATCCAACTTTAAAACTTCATATTTTAAGTTGGTTTGGAATATTATTTTTAATAGGTTTTAGTGTATGGTACCTCACTACTTTATAGGCAGTTTTATAGAACTCATCTTGTCTTTTGTTTTTAACCGAAAATGAGAAGAAATTTATTTAGATAAGACACTTTTTAAAATATATAGTATCGTTACATTTATGAAAAGTTAGGAAATATAAACGAATTTCAGTCATTTTTTAGGAAATAGAAAAAGTCAAGATGAGTTCATAAGAATACTTTGTATCTTTGTCAACTGAAATTGAAAAATGGATTCTAATACAGCTTCAAACTTATTAACCAAACGTCAACCAAAACCTAAATGGTTACGTGTAAAACTTCCTACCGGAAAAAAATATACCGAACTTCGTGGTTTAGTAGAAAAATACAATTTAAATACTATTTGTGTTTCTGGAAGCTGCCCTAATATGGGTGAATGTTGGGGAGAAGGAACTGCAACTTTTATGATTCTTGGCAATATTTGCACGCGTTCTTGTGGATTTTGTGGTGTGAAAACCGGGCGACCTGAAACTGTAAATTGGGACGAACCAGAAAAAGTTGCCCAATCTATAAAAATTATGAACATAAAACATGCTGTGTTAACTAGTGTAGATCGTGACGACTTGAAAGATATGGGAAGCATACTATGGGCAGAAACTATTAAAGCCGTTCGTAGAATGAATCCTGAAATTACCATGGAAACTCTTATTCCAGATTTTCAAGGCATTGAAAAACATTTAAACAGAATTCTTGAAGTTACTCCAGAAGTAATCTCTCACAATATCGAAACTGTAAGACGTTTAACTCGCGAAGTACGTATTCAGGCAAAATACGATAGAAGTCTTGGTGTACTCAAGTATTTAAAAAGTCAAGGGCAAAGACGTACTAAAAGTGGCATCATGTTAGGTTTGGGCGAAACACGTGACGAAGTTGTTGAAGCATTACATGACCTTAGAAATGCTGATGTGGATGTTGTTACAATTGGGCAGTACTTACAACCAAGCAAAAAACATTTGCCTGTAAAACAATTTATTACTCCAGATCAGTTTGACGAATACAGAGTAATAGGATTAGATTTAGGTTTCCGACATGTTGAAAGTAGTGCTCTGGTAAGGTCTTCATACAAAGCCCAAAAGCATATTAATTAATTATGATTAATGTTGCCATAAATGGTTTTGGAAGAATAGGTCGACGTGTTTTTCGATTGCTTCAAGATCACGAAAACATTCAAGTTGTAGCAATTAACGATTTGGCTGATGCTAAAATTTTAAGTCATTTGTTAAAATACGATAGTATTCATGATGTTTTTCAAGGTGAAATAAGTTACAATTTAAACCACATTATAGTAAATAATGCAACTATTGCACTTCAAAATGAACGCAATATTGAAAACATAAATTGGAACCCTTATAATGTTGATTTCGTTATTGAAGCTACATGAAAGTTTAGAACGCTTGAAACACTTAACCATCATATTACTAATGGAGCTTCGCGTGTAATTCTTTCTGCTCCTCCATTAGACGACTCTATCAAAACAATAGTTTTAGGAGTTAATGACCGTATTTTAGACCAAAATGACATTATAATATCAAACGCATCGTGCACAACAAACAATGCTGCGCCAATGATTGATGTAATACAAAACCTTTGTGGTATAGAACAAGCCTACATAACTACAATACTCTTATACTACAGATCAGAGTTTACACGACCAGCCACATCGCGATTTACGCCGTGCCAGAGCTGCAGGACAATCTATTGTTCCAACTACAACTGGAGCAGCAAAAGCATTGACAAAAATATTTCCAGAATTGTCTAATGTAATAGGTGGCTGTGGCATTCGGGTTCCTGTTGCCAACGGTTCGCTTACAGACATAACTTTTAATGTAAAGAATAGTGTTTCAGTAAACGAAATTAATGCCACCTTTAAATTGGCTTCAGAAACTAAATATAAAGGAATTTTAGAATATACTGAAGACCCTATAGTATCGATAGATATTGTTGGAAATCCTCATTCTTGTGTGTTAGATTCTTTAATGACTTCAGTAATAGGGAATATGGTGAAAATTATTGGATGGTACGATAATGAAACCGGATATTCTAGCAGAATTATTGATTTAATCAATAATTTATCGAATGAGTAATCTTTTAGAAAAATACATAAATATTGAAAAAAAGTGCATTTTGTCGAATATATTGTTATTTTTGTCGATATAATTGACTCAAAATGCCTCAAATCAAATATTATATATTTATTTTTTTTGTCTTAATTGCAATGCAAAGTTACTCTCAAAATAAAATTGAGGATGACACAACTATAGATAAAAACCAAGTCGAAATTGCTGTAAACAATGCAGAAAAACAAATACTTAATGGCAATTTTCATAATGCCCTTAAAACTTTAAAACAAGCACTTCTTAATTTAGAAAGTATTGGGGATATGAAAGGACAAGGAAAAATTCTTTCAAAAATTGCAAATCTTCAATATAGTATCGACGAATATAAAAATGCAGAATATTCAATAAAAAAGGCTATTGATATCCAAACCAATATTGATGATATATTAAATTTAGCAATATCAAGAAACACCTATGGCTTAATATATTTAAGTCAAAACGATTACCTTAATGCTTTAGATTATTTTAAATCTGCACGAACAATTTTTGAAGAAGAACATCTAAATAAGCTTATAGCTGAAGTTACATTAAGCGAAGCTAAAGCGTACATAGGTTTGAATAATTTGACTGAAGCTAATACACTCATAGAAAAGGCAATTAGTTTATCGGAAAAACACAACTTAACATCCATACTAAGTGCTGCAACTATTAAAAGCGGAATTATTGCTTTAAAACAAAAAAAGTACCAAAGCGCATTAACTCTAATACTAAAAGGTTCTGAATTAGCAAAAAATAATCGTGATTTAGAAGTATTAAAAGAAAGCTATTATGTGTTAAGTAACATTTATTCACGAACAAAGAAATATGAGTTAGCTAATAAAAATTTAATATTATATATTGAACTTAATAACTCTATTTTAAAAAGTAAACAAGAACCATTTTCTCTACAAAATAATAGTCAGCAAGATGAAGATGAAAAAAGTGAAATAGATAAGGCAAATAGTATAAGCAAATTAACAACTTTATTAAGTATTGGTCTTATAACAATACTTTCGTTATTAACACTTTCCTTATATAAAAACAACAATATTAGACTAAAAATCAATAATATGTTGTTCAAAAAAATACAGAATTGTTAACCGAAAAAGAAAGGGCAGAAATTGCTGCAACGGCTAAATAAAATTTATTATCTACAGTAACACACGAATTTAGAACTCCGCTTTATGCAGTTACTGGTTTAACAAATATGCTATTGGATGAGGATCCAAAACCTGAACAAATACAACATTTAAAATCGCTTAAATTTTCTGGAGACTATTTATTAACTTTTATTAATGATATTTTACAAATCAATAAAATTGAAGCAAATAAGGAAGAGCTCGATCCGGAGATTTTTAATTTAAAACATAAAGTAGAAAATGTTGCATCTGCTTTAAATAATTCGGCATTAGACAACAATATTAAAATTCATATTGAATACGATAAATCGTTGCCTGAAATATTTCACGGAGACCAATTAAAAATATCACAAATACTAATTAATTTAATTGGTAACTCGATTAAGTTTACAAAAGATGGTGATATTTGGATTAGAATTCTTAAAATAAAACAAAATCAAAGTTATTATAGAATAAGGCTTGAAGTTGAGGATAATGGTATTGGTATTACTAAAGAGAAACAAGAGAATATGTACGAGAGTTTTTCTCAAGGATCTATTCAAATTAACCGAAAATACGGAGGAACAGGTTTAGGTTTATCAATTGTTAAAGGTTTAGTAGATATACTTAATGGTAAAGTGTATTTAAAAAGTGAATTAGGACAAGGCACAACCTTTAGTATAGAATTGCCTTTAAAAGAATCTAAAGAAATTATTAAGATCGAAAAGAAAGACTTATTTAAAGATGTAAACGATTTAGATTTAGAAAACGTTACTATTTTAATAGTTGAGGATAATAAAATAAACCAAATGATTACTAAAAAAATCTTATCCAAAATGAATCTTAATTGTGAAGTCGTAGATAATGGTGAAGATGCTGTATAAAAGATTAAAGAAAACACATACGATATTGTGCTTATGGATATTCACATGCCTGGAATAAGTGGTATCGAAGCTACAAAAAGAATAAGAAGTTTCAATAAAGAAATTACCATATTTGCACTTACAGCAGTAACACTCGAAGATAAAATGCAAGAATTTGATGATGCTGGGTTTGATGATATTATTTCTAAACCATTTAAACTTGAAGACTTTGAAAAGAAATTATTTTCTGCACTATTCAAAAATAAATCTTCAGCTTCAGCTTAGCTAATACTTACATATTTGTTAATAAGATTATCAAACTTTTCTTTATTAGAAATCTCTATTTCTATTGGCAGATAAAACAATCGTTCTTCATTAATAGTATCCTTTAACCGTGTATAATCTTTTTCAGTAGTTAAAATTAAGGGCTTGGAGTTCAAAAACTTTAATTCACTTTCAGAAAAAATATGATGGTCTTTAAAATTTAGATGTTCATAATTATATCCACAACCATCCAGAAAATTTAATAACGGTTTGGGGTTTGCAATTGCAGTAACTAAAGTAAATTTATTATCCTTTATATCTATTAAACACTTTTTTGTTTGAGACGAAAAAATCGTTTCAGAATATTTAATTGCACTAAAAAACACAGCCTGCATAGAAAGTGGTTTCAAGCGTACAATAATTTCTTTTCTTTTACTTTCTTCCAAACCATTAGGACATTTAGTAACAACAATAATATCTGCTCTTTTAGCTCCTGCTTTAGGTTCGCGCAAACTACCTGTAGGTAAAGTAAAATCATCAACATAGAGTTTGGCGTAAGTAGTTAGTAATATCTTTAATCCTGCATTAACTTTTCTATGCTGAAAACCATCATCTAACAATATAATTTCTGGCGTATTCTGTAATTGTCGTAATTGGGTAATTCCATTTTGTCTGTTACCATCCACACTTACAACGATATCTCTAAATTTTTGATAAAACTGAAAAGGTTCATCTCCTATTTTCTCTGCTGAAGAATTTTCGCCTGCAATATAAAATCCCTTTGTATTTCGTTTATAACCTCTGCTTAATGTTGCAATTTTAAAATCGTTTTTTAGTAACCGTATTAAATATTCAATCATTGGTGTCTTTCCAGTACCTCCACTACTTAAATTACCAACACAAATAATAGGAAAATTATACGATTTCGATTTAAAAATGCCAATATCATAACACAAATTCCGCAGCCAAGTCACCAAATAATAAATAGGAACGATTGGAAACAATATTTTTCGCACAAAATTCATAGCTACGAAAGTAATTATTTATATTTGAACTAAAACATAAATATGATTATACAAGACGTTATAAACTATCTCGAAGAGTTATCTCCTTTAACCTATGCTGAAGATTTTGATAATGTAGGTCTTCTTGTTGGTTATAAAAGCACAAAAATTACTGGCATTCTTGTTACTTTAGATACGCTTGAAACAGTTGTAGATGAAGCAATCGAGAATAATTGTAACCTAATCGTTAGTTTTCATCCCATTATTTTTAAAGGACTAAAAAAGTTAACCGGTGAAAATTATGTTGAACGTGTTGTCATAAAAGCCATTAAAAATAACATTGCCATTTTTGCTATACATACTGCTTTAGACAACGCATTACAAGGTGTAAACGATATGATTTGCAAAAAAATAGGACTCATAAATACACGGATTTTAATTCCGCAAACCGGAACCATAAAAAAACTAACCACTTATGCTCCTAAAGATGAAGCTGATAAAATTCGGGAAGCGCTATTTAATGCAGGTGCTGGAAGTATTGGTAATTATAAAGAATGTAGTTTTAATATTAAAGGTATTGGAACATATAACGGAAACATAAACTCAAATCCGTCCAGAGGGAAAAAAGGAAGTTTACATTTTGAACCTGAAATCCAAATTTCGGTAATCTATGCAAAACATTTAGAAGTTAAAATTCTTCAAACGCTTTTTAAAACACATTCTTATGACGAAGTTGCTTACGAAATAACAACTTTAGAAAACAAAAATCAGTATATCGGAATGGGAATGATTGGCGAATTTGAAACGCCTATGGAAGAAGCTTTATTTTTAAATCATATAAAATCTAAAATGAAAGCTAAATGTATCAGGCATTCTGCTTTATTGGGTAAACCAATACAAAAAGTTGCCGTTTTAGGAGGTTCAGGAAGTTTTGCAATAAACGATGCTAAAGCTGCTAAAGCAGATGCTTTTATTACTGCCGATCTAAAATATCACGATTTTTTCAGGGCAGAAAATAGTATCATTTTAGCCGATATTGGACACTACGAAAGTGAACAATACACAAAAAATGGTTTAGTAGAATTTCTTACAAAAAAAATGCCTAATTTTGCAGTCGTTTTATCAAAGACACCTACCAATCCCGTAAAGTATTTATAAGCATGGCTAAAAAGAAAGAAGTTAGTGTAGAAGAAAGATTAAGAGCACTATATGATTTACAATTAATAGATTCTCGTATTGACGAAATCAGAAATGTAAGAGGAGAACTTCCATTAGAAGTACAAGATTTGGAAGACGAAGTCGAAGGTTTAAACACAAGACTTCAAAAATTAGATGAAAGTCTGGAAAATATAGACGAGCAAATTAAAGCAAAAAAGAATCTTATGGAAGAGGCTAAAGCTTTAATTAAAAAATATAGTGAGCAACAAAAAAATGTTAGAAATAACAGAGAATTTAATTCACTTACTAAAGAAGTAGAATTTCAAGAGTTAGAGATTCAACTTGCCGAAAAGCATATAAAAGAGTTTTATGTTTTAATTGAACAGAAAAATGAAGTTATTAGCTCTACAAAAGATAACTTAAAAGAACGCGCTAATCATTTAAAACACAAAAAAGCAGAATTAGATACAATTCTTTCCGAAACTGAAAGAGAAGAAGAAGCTTTAAATAAGAAATCAGAAAAATATAAGCTATTAATTGAAGAACGTTTGGTAGCAGCTTACACAAGAATTCGTAAGAATGTAAAAAACGGTTTAGCTGTTGTTCCAATCGAAAGAGGAGCTGCAGGTGGCTCTTACTTTACCATTCCTCCACAAGTAATAGTAGAAATTGGTTCCCGTAAAAAAATTATTACAGATGAGCATAGTGGACGTATTTTAGTGGATGAAGTTCTTGCTGCAGAGCAAAAAGTAAAAATGGAAAAATTATTTTCAAAACTTTAAAAAGTTAGCAATTATACTATATTTAAAGCCTTTACAAATTTGTAAAGGCTTTTTTATTGAAAAGCATTGAATACTTCTAATAAGTTTTATAAATTTAGTACGACATAATATAAAACAAAATTTTATGATGAATACAAAAACTTTAGTCCTCGCCTTTACCCTAATATTTACTTTCAGCTGTCAAAACAACGCGCAAGTAAAAACCTCAAAACAATCTAATAAAAGTAATATCGAACTGGAACTTTTAAATGCTAAACCAGTTGAAGTAGCACTCGAAAACGGAAAAGCCAGAGTATATTTTGCCAGTGGTTGCTTTTGGTGTGTAGAAGCTGTTTACGAAAGCATAAAAGGTGTTGAAGAAGTTGTTAACGGTTATGCTGGTGGTCATACTTTAAACCCAACTTACGAAGATAGCAATACTGGACATACAGGTCATGCTGAAGCTGTAGAAGTTATATACGACCCTGAAATTGTGAATTTCGAAACTTTAATAGATGTCTATTTTGGTTCACAAAACCCTACACAAGTTAATGGTCAAGGTCCAGATAGAGGTTCTCAATATCGTTCCATTATATTTTACCAAAACGATGAGCAAAAGCAAATTATCCTAAAGAAAAAAGAAGCACTTGCAAAAAAGTTGAACTCTAAAATTGCAGCAGAAATTATGCCTTTTCTTAAATTTTGGATTGCCGAGGGTTATCATCAAAATTATGAAAAATTGCATCCTGAAAGTGGCTACATACAAAGAATATCAATCCCCAGACTTAATCGTTTTAAAAATAAATTTCCTCACTTAATAAAAAGCAACCATTAATCACTATTTCTATTTCGGGTTCGGGTGAATTTCAGATTCAGATAAAACTTCTTTATGAATTAATTAAGGTTTATTACTTTTGAAGAAAACTAAACACAATGAAAACGCTTTTACCAGTATTGGCAATCTTTCTATTTTTTTCTTGCAAACAAGATGAAAAATCAAATATCCTTGAAAAAGAATTAACTGTAGCTCAAAAAATTGCAAATGCTCATGGTTATGAGAATTGGGATAAGGTTTCAGAAATTAGCTTCACTTTTAATGTTGATATAGATAGCAGTCACTTTGAACGCTCATGGACATGGAAACCGAAAACAAATAATATCACATTGATTTCAAAAGGAGATACTATATCATATAACAGACCAGAAATTGACAGTATTACCCTAAAAACCGACAGAGGATTCATCAACGATAAATATTGGCTACTTGCACCTTTTAATTTAGTTTGGGATGAAGGCATTACCATAAGCGAACCTGTAAAAGAAGAAGCTCCAATCAGCAAAAATGAACTCAATAAAATAACGCTTACTTATTCCAGCGAAGGTGGTTATACGCCAGGTGATGCCTACGATTTTTACTATGACGACGATTTTTTAGTTAGAGAATGGATATTTAGACGTCAAAATTCCGAAGATCCTTCATTAATAAGCACATGGGAAAATTATCAAGATTTTAATGGAATCAAAATCGCTTTAGAACATAAAAAACTTGAAGAGAATTGGAATCTCAACTTCACCAATGTAAAAGTAACTTTAGAAGAATAATTTCAAAGTATTTCATAACGTATTTTATCTATAAAATTCCTATTTTTGAGTAAAATCAAAACTTAAACCTTTGTCCAATTATCAACTAGGTCTAGAATATGCAAAGCAACAAGATCAGTTAGACGAATTATCTAACTATAGAAATCAATTTCATATTCCAAAGGATAAAAACGGAAATGAACTAATTTATTTTACAGGAAACTCACTTGGTTTACAACCAAAATCTACTAAATCATATATAAATCAAGAACTTGAAGATTGGGCAAATTTTGGAGTAAAAGGACATACCGAAGCAAAAAACCCTTGGTTGCCATACCACGAGTTTTTAACCGAAAGCATGGCGAATTTAGTTGGTGCCAAACCTATCGAAGTGGTTACAATGAACACACTAACGGCAAATCTTCATTTTATGATGGTGTCGTTCTACCAACCAACAAAAACACGTTATAAGATAGTCATTGAAAGTGATGCTTTTCCGTCCGATAAATATGCTGTAGAATCACAATTACGTCATCATGGATTTGATGACAAAGAAGGGTTAATTCTATGGAAGCCTCGAAAAAATGAAGAATTATTACATTTTGAAGATTTAGAAGCTATTTTAGAATCTCAAGGAGAAGAAATTGCACTCTTAATGATTGGAGGTGTAAATTATTACACAGGACAATATTTCGATTTAAAACGCATCACAGAATTAGGACATATTCATGGTTGTGTTGTTGGTTTCGATTGTGCTCATGGTGCTGGAAATGTAGAATTGAGCTTACATGATTCTGGAGCCGACTTTGCTGTTTGGTGTACCTATAAATATCTAAATTCCGGACCAGGAAGTTTGGCTGGTTGCTTTGTGCATGAACGTCATGCTTATAACAAAAACCTCAACCGATTTACAGGTTGGTGGAGCCATAACAAGGAAACGCGTTTTAATATGCGACACGAGTTTGATGTTCTTTCAGGAGCCGAAGGTTGGCAATTAAGCAATCCTCCTATTCTGTCAATGGCTGCTATAAAAGCATCATTAGATATATTTAATGAAGTTGGTATTAAAAAACTCGTTGAAAAGTCGAGAAAACTAACTGGCTATTTTGAGTTTTTAATTAATGGACTAAATAACAAAGACATAAAAATAATAACGCCAACGAATCCTGAAGAACGAGGTTGTCAATTATCAATTCAAGTTAATAATGCTGACAAGGGTTTACATGATAAATTGACTAAAGCTGGAGTAATGAGTGATTGGAGAGAACCAGATGTAATACGATGTGCTCCTGTGCCACTTTACAATTCGTTTCAGGATGTGTATAATATGGTTGAAAAATTGAAAGGAATATTAAATTAATTGTCATTCCTTCGTCCGCGTGCCGCTGAAGCTTTAGCGGAGGTGCAAGGCAGGAATCCATTATAAATTGAGTTGAAATTAATAAAATTCCCTCCCAATAGTTATCGGGATTCGTGGAAAATAAATATGACTAAAAAACAAAACATACTCATAATTGGCGCTGGACTTTGCGGCTCACTTCTCGCCTTACGTTTAGGACAACGAGGATACAACGTCACGGTTTACGAAAAGCGTCCGGATTTACGAAAAGTTAACATTAGTGCAGGTAAATCCATCAATCTTGCGTTTTCTAATCGTGGAATTAAAGCCATGAAAATGGTAGGCATCCAAAATAAGGTCGAACCACTTTGCATTCCTATGAATGGTCGTATGATTCACGATAAAGAAAGCAACACATTTCTATCAAATTATAGTGGACGAGATTACGAATATATCAACTCTATTTCAAGAGGTGGATTAAATTCTCTGTTGCTTAATGAAGCCGAAGCTTTAGATAATGTAACGATTATATTCAATAAAAAATGCACCTCTGTAGATTTTGAAAAACCTACAGCAAGTTTTTATGATTACGAAACAAAATCAGAATTTGTTAAAGATGCTGATGCTATTTTTGGTACTGATGGAGCAGGTTCTGTTTTGCGAAAAAGCTATTATTTAGAGAAGAAATTCTTATTCAGTTTTTCGCAAAATTATCTCACACATGGTTATAAAGAATTATGTATTCTTCCAACTGAAACTGGTAATCACAAAACCTTCAAAAACGCCTTACACATCTGGCCTCGTGGTGATTTTATGCTTATTGCCTTACCTAATTTAGACGGTAGTTTTACAGTAACATTGTTTTTAAGTCATGATGAAGGAGGTTACAATTTCAATAACCTGACAACTCCAGAAATCGTTACAGAATTCTTCCAAAAAGAATTTCCAGATGCTTTAGAATTAATGCCAAATCTAATTGAAGATTTCTTCGACAATCCAACATCTGCATTAGGAACTGTTAAATGTTCGCCATGGCATTATAAAGGAAACACTTTATTAATGGGAGATGCAGCACATGCTATTGTTCCTTTTTATGGTCAAGGTATGAACGCCTCTTTTGAAGATGTAGTTGTGTTTAACCAAATATTAGACAAATATGAAGGCGACCTATCTGCCGACAAGACAGATTGGGAAACCGTATTTAGAGAATATGAAAAAACACGAAAAAAAGATACCGATGCCATAGCAGATTTGGCAATCGATAATTTTTTTGAAATGAGAGACCATATTGCAAATCCTATATTCCAGGAAAAGCGTAAATTGGAAATGAATTTAGAACAGCATTTTCCAGATGAATATTCCTCAAAATATTCGTTGGTAACATTTAATGAAAATATTGGTTATTATGAAGCTATGACAAGAGGAAGAGCACAAGACAGAGCTATTTTAAACATGATTGCTGATGACGATATCGATTTAAATAGTGATTTAAAAGAGATATTGAAAAGAGTAAAACAAGAAACTAAAACTATTCTTGAAGATGATATAATTGCTGGATTGCGTTAGTGATTAGTGATTAGTGATTAGTGATTAGTGATTAGTGATTAGTGATTAGTGAAAAAATAATAAAATTCGTAAAGTCCCAAATCAATTCGGAGAATTGAACTTTGAAATGCAGAAATAGTGAACTAAGGAATGGAGATGCAAAGCGAAGCTTTAAGCACGTAATTCCGAAAGAGAATGATGCGGAGCAATTTCCTTATTTTAATATATGATTTTTTGGTTCGTTTTGTATCAAGACAAAATGAACAGAATAAAAAAAAGAAAGACATGAGTGACAAAAAAAATGAGATTCCTTCTTCCGAAGGAAGTAAAGTAACACCAAGAGGTGCATATCCACACACAAAACGAGTAGGTGATTTTATATTTGTATCAGGAACCAGTTCCAGACGAGCAGACAATACCATAGCTGGAGTTGAAATTATAGACGAAATGGGAACAAAAAAATTAGATGCATATAAGCAAACTAAAGTTATATTGCAAAACATCGATAAAAATTTGCAAAGTCATGGCGCAAGTTTAAAAGACGTTGTAGATGTTTCATCTTTTTTAGTAAACATGAACGATTTTGCAGATTACAATAAAGCTTATGCTGAATATTTTAATGCTGAAACAGGACCAACTCGTACGACTGTTGCTGTACACCAATTACCGCATCCAGATTTGGTGGTAGAAATTAAAGTTGTGGCTTATAAAAAATTGTAAATGAATATAGACCTGTCAGGTTTTAAAAACCTGACAGGTCTCTTAAAAAATGAAAATACAAAATTACATAAACGGGCAATATGTAAATCCAATACAGGATAATTGGTTGGACAACCTTTGCCCAGCAAATGGTAAAGTATATGGGCAAATACCAAACTCTTCAAAAGACGATGTAGAAATTGCTTATAATGCTGCCAAAACTGCATTCCCATCTTGGTCACAAACCACTTTAGAAACACGCAGTAGAATTTTAATTAAAATTTCAGAATTACTTGAAACCAACATACTACGTTTCGCCGAAGCCGAAAGCAAAGACAATGGCAAACCAATTAGTTTAGCAAAATCGGTAGATATTCCTAGAGCAGCAAGTAACTTTCGATTTTTCGGAAATGCCATTACACAATTTGCCAGCGAAAGTCATGAAAGCGTTGGTCAAAATGCAATCAATTATACCTTGCGTCAACCTATTGGTGTCGTGGGTTGTATCTCGCCATGGAACCTCCCACTCTATCTCTTTACATGGAAAATTGCTCCAGCAATTGCCGCTGGAAACTGTGTGGTTGCCAAACCGAGTGAAGTTACTCCAATGACAGCTTTTCTTTTAGGAGAAATATGTAACGAAGCTGGTTTACCTAAAGGCGTACTCAATATTGTTCATGGTCTTGGCACAACTACTGGACAAGCCATTGTTGAGCATCCAGACATTAAAGCCATTTCGTTTACTGGCGGAACAGAAACAGGAGCACATATTGCCAGAGTCGCAGCTCCAATGTTTAAGAAATTATCTTTGGAACTTGGTGGTAAAAATCCAAATATCATTTTTGAAGATTGCGATTATGATGATATGCTGGAAACAACAGTTCGTTCATCATTTGCCAATCAAGGCCAGATTTGTTTATGTGGAAGTCGCATTTTTGTAGAAGTTTCCATTTATGAAAAGTTTAAAACAGATTTTGTAGCAAAAGTAAAGCAACTTAAAGTTGGACATCCTTCAGAAGAAAACACAAATATGGGAGCATTAGTTTCAAAACCTCATCTAGAAAAAGTGATGAAATATATTGAAATTGCCAAACTGGACAACGGAACAATTCTTTGTGGAGGAAATAAAGTGATTGTGAAAGGTTATGAAAACGGTTATTATCTCGAACCAACTGTTATTGAAATACAAACTAATGAATGTAGAGTAAACCAAGAAGAGGTTTTTGGTCCAGTTGTTACGATTATGCCATTTAAAACTGAAGATGAAGTCTTGCAAATGGCAAACAGTGTTAATTACGGCTTATCAGCAACACTGTGGTCAAACAATCTTAAACGTACAATGCGAATGAGTAACCAATTACAAGTTGGGATTGTTTGGGTAAACACTTGGATGATGCGTGATTTACGTACACCTTTTGGAGGTGTAAAAGCATCAGGAGTTGGTAGAGAAGGTGGCTTTGAAGCCTTACGCTTTTTTACGGAAGCGAAAAATGTGTGTATAAAATATTAGCCCATCTTCTGTCTTCCCAAAGGGAATAAACTTTGGGCTTATGAAATAAAAGTAATAACTAAAAAACATAATTCCTTCCCTTTGGAAGGTCAGGATGGGCTTATGAACTTAAACTTAAAAAACAAAAATGCTTTAGTATGCGGAAGCACACAAGGTATTGGTAAAGCAACAGCAATGGCTCTCGCTGCCGAAGGTGTTAATGTAACACTTGTGGCTCGAAATGAAGATAAATTAAAGCAAGTTCTTGCTGAATTACCTTCAACTGAAAATCATAATTATATTGTTGTCGATTTTTCAAATCCTGAAAAACTCAAAGACAAAGTATCGTCTTATATTAATGAAAATAATGGGTTTCATATTCTTGTTAATAATACAGGAGGTCCAAAAGGTGGTCCGGTATTTTCGGCGACAATTGAAGATTTTGAAAATGCATTTACGCAGCATTTAAAATGCAATCATATTTTGGTACAAGCTGTCGTTCCTTTTATGAAAAGTGAAGGTTTTGGAAGAATTATTAATATTATATCCACTTCGGTTAAACAACCTTTAGATGGTCTTGGTGTGAGTAATACCATTCGAGGTGCTGTTGCAAATTGGAGTAAAACATTGGCAAACGAATTAGGCAGCTTCGGAATCACCGTAAATAATGTACTTCCTGGAGCTACTGAAACAGAGCGTTTATCGGAAATTATAAAAAACAAATCGTCTAAAATTGGAGTTTCAGAAGAAGATGTAGCTAATGCAATGAAAAATACTGTGCCAGCAAAACGTTTTGCAAAACCTGAAGAAACAGCAAATGCTATCACGTTTTTAGCGAGCGAAGCTGCAAGTTATATTAACGGAATTAATCTTCCTGTTGATGGCGGACGAACAAAATCTTTGTAAAACCCATTCTAACCTTCCCAAAGGGAAGGAATAATTTGAATGAATTTATATTATCTTTACTACCAAATATGAATTTTAAAAAATAAAAGTATAATAATAACTCAAATTCCCGCTTTGAGTTTCTCCCTTTTGGGGAGGTTAAGAAGGGTTAATACAATGAGCAAATTAGTTTCTCCCTTAAATTTTAAAGCTTGGATTGACGAAAACCGTCATTTATTAAAGCCACCTGTTGGAAATAAAGTGGTTTGGGAAAATGGTGATTATATCGTGATGGTTGTTGGTGGTCCAAACAGCAGAAAGGATTATCATTATAATGAAACACCAGAATTTTTCTATCAGGTAGAAGGAAATATGGTATTGAAAATTATGAATAATGGCAAACCTGAAGATGTTCATATCAATGAAGGCGATATTTATTTATTACCTCCAAAAGTGCCGCATTCTCCACAACGCAGTGCCAATACTATTGGTTTGGTAATTGAATATCCTCGTTCTAAAGGGATGATGGATGCTTTAGAATGGTATTGCGAAAATTGTAATACACAATTGTACCGAGAAGAATTTGCATTAGATAATATTGAAACTGATATGCCAGGAATTTTTGATACCTATTACAACGATAAAGAAAAATGTACCTGTTCTAATTGTGGTGAAGTGATGCAGCCACCTGAAAAAATAAAATAACTGTCATGCAGAGCGCAGTCGAAGCATCTCTACTTGAGATTCTTCACTTAGTTCGGAATGAAAAAAAATATTAGATAACCTGAAATAGATTCCCTCCTTCGAGGGAATGACAAAATATGAAACGTAAACTACGCATAAACGGTCACTCCCATTTATTACCTTATCCAGAGGAAATTCCAAAGTTTATGAAAGAAAAGGAAATTTTTTGGGTAGATGAGGACCGAAAATTTATGCTCCAAAAAGACTGGAAACGTCCTGTTACCGATTCAAGTTTCTTTTTAGACGAAAAATTGAAATGGATGGAACGTTACAACATAGATCATGCTGTCGTTTTAAACTTATCTCAACTCTATGGTAATGGCTTATGTGTAGAAGAAATGAAGCAAGCCTTACGTTTTCAAAACGATTTTAATGCTAAAGTACAACATGACAATCCGAGTAAATTTACCTGTGGGTTTGTAGTTCATCCAGGTTTTATGAGAGGTGCGCTTTGGGAAATTGAACGCTGTGTTGAAGAACTTGGTATGCAACTTTTATGTTTACCAACCCATTATATGGATACTATAGGAACTTGGCGTTGTATTTTTGATGAAGAAAACGAACCTATTTTTGAGTTGGCAAGTAAGTATAATTTGGCTGTAGAAATTCATCCTTATGATGGTGAAAAATTTATAAAATTAGAAAATACATCCTGGCGTTTTCATCTTATATGGATGTTGGCACAATGTGCAGATGCCTATCATTTTTTAACTCTGAATGGCTACCAAGAGAAATTTCCGAATATGAGAACTTGTTTTGCTCATGGCGGACAATTAGCACAAATAAATCTCGGAAGACGTATTCAGGGATTTGATGGCAGACCCGATTTGTTTAAAGGTCAACATCATCCTAGAAAAGCTGTTGGTCATAAAAATATTTTTTTCGACACTTTAGTACATGATACTGGTTCTTTAAAATTATTGGTCGAAAATCAAGGGTCTAAACAAGTACTTATGGGATTGGATGACCCTTATCCTTTGGGAGAAATGGAAAGTGATGCACAATCTTCTTATCCAGGAAAAATATTAGATCTCGCTATGGAACGTGATATTATAAACCAAAATGACTATGATGCCATTTGGGAAGATAATGTAATACAATGGTTGTGTGGTAATGATAAAGCTGCAAAACAAAAATTAATCGATAGAATTTTATCTTAATGCTATTTATACCTAAAGAATTAGACGATTATGTTGTAGCTCATACTCAAGACGAATCCAAATTATTACAACAACTTAACCGAGAAACTTATCAAAAAATAATGCAGCCACGTATGTTAAGTGGTCACTTTCAAGGTAGAGTATTAAGTATGATTTCTAAATTAGTAAACCCAAAAAATATATTAGAGATTGGGACTTACACTGGTTATTCTGCTTTGTGTTTGGCTGAAGGTATGCAAAGTGATGGTAAACTACATACTATAGATATTGACGAAGAATTATACGATTTTCAGCGCAAATATTTTGACAAATCTGAATTTGGACACCAAATTTACCAACATTTAGGAAATGCTTTAGAAATTATCCCAAAATTAGATATAACCTTTGACCTCGTCTTTATTGATGCAGATAAAGAAAATTATTCAAACTACTATAATTGTGTGATAGACAAATTAAATTCTGGAGGTATTATTTTATCTGATAATGTGCTTTGGAGTGGAAAAGTAATTGAAGAACTTCAACCCGATGATACTGCAACAAAAGCATTAATTAAATACAATACACTATTAAAAAATGATAAAAGAATTGAAACTGTATTGTTACCAATTCGTGATGGATTAACGATTAGTAGAAAAAAGTAGCTTTTATAACTTGCGACTTACCGAGCCTGTAAAGTCTTCAAATTCGTCTTTTACTTTTTTTATTTCTTCTTTGATGTTTTTGGTAACATCTGTATCAATACCATGTTTTTCAGCACTTTTAGTAATTTCGTGTTTAATATCGTTGGTAGCATTTTTAAGTGTACGCATCCCTTTTCCAAGTCCACGAGCTATTTCAGGAATTTTGTCGGCACCAAAAACCATAACAACGATAAAAAGTATAACCGTTATTTCGGCACCACTAATAAATAAAAATGTTGCTTGTATCACAATGCAAATATAGTGAAGTCATTTGAAGTTTTTATTAGAAATGAAAAAACCGACTTAAAAAAGTCGGTTTTAAATATTTTTCTGTTTAACACTAGTCTTTAATCTTATTTTTAAACGCATCAAATAAACTTTCCTGTTCCTCTTTTGGCCAAGAATTGTTTGATGTATCAATATCTGCCGTTTCTAAATCTGGGTCTATTATAATTCCAACAATTTCTTTATCGGAAGCTATAGCCTTGCTTACCTCATTATCATTTAAACGCCATATCTGTGCTGGATAAGTAATTTTTTCTTTTGTGCCATCAGCATAGGTGTATTCTACAATTAATGGCATTACCAAACCTCCTGGCTTTTCAAAAGTCACACTATAAAAATATTTCGGTTCCTTTATTTCTTTACGCTCTTCACTAGTAAAATTATCCATTAAATATTCTTTTAATGTAGGGGCATTTTCTAAGGGTGATCCAGTTCTCATATCTTCAGTAAACTCTTCACTTCCCTCTTCTACCATATATACCAATGGTGGAAGTTCTTCTACAGTTCTATTAAAACGTTTAGCCGTTGCTTCAATTCGTTCTTTAGTTGCAGGAACCACATAATATCTTTTCACTTCTTTTAAACCTATATCTACATAATCGGTAGTATAAAACCAACCTCTCCAGAACCAGTCTAAATCCATTGCAGAAGCATCTTCCATAGTTCTAAAGAAATCTTCAGGGGTTGGATGTTTAAACTTCCAACGACGTGCATATTCTTTAAATGCATAATCAAACAATTCGGGTCCCATTATAGTTTCTCTTAAAATATTGAGTGCAGTTGCTGGTTTTCCATAGGCATTATTTCCAAATTGATATGTATTTAAACCTTTTGTCATAATAGGAGCTATAAAATCTTGGTTTCCCCCCATATATGGCACTATGTTTTTCGCAGGTCCACGACGAGAAGGAAATATATCGTGTCCTTCAGAAAGTGCTGCAGGATACAATTTACCAAAATCGCCTTGAGCAATATACTGCACAAAAGTATTTAATCCTTCGTCCATCCAAGTCCATTGACGCTCATCACTATTTATAATCATTGGAAAGAAATTATGACCTACTTCGTGAATAATTACTCCCATCATTCCATATTTTGTTCTGTCAGAATAGTTACCCTCTTTATCTGGACGCCCAAAATTGAAGCAAATCATTGGGTATTCCATTCCCATTGGCGCATGAACCGAAATTGCTTTATGATAAGGATAATCGAAAGTCATTCTTGAATACGAAATTAAAGTACTCGCAACCGTTTTAGTAGACCAGTCTTCCCAAAGAGGATTTCCTTCTTTAGAATATAAAGACACAGCCATAACATTTTTGTTTTCTAGCTTAACTGCCATCATATCCCAAATAAATTTTCTTGATGTTGCAAAACCAAAATCCCGAACATTCTCAGCATGTAATTTCCACGTTTTTGTGTCGCTGCTTTTCTTCTTTTCAGTAGCTTCTGCCTCTTCTTGCGTTACTATTAAAACAGGCTCATCAAAAGATTTCTTAGCTTTTGCATAACGTTTCATCATGTCTTTCGAAAAAACTTCTTTTCTATTTGTTAAACGACCTGTTCCGTCTAATATGTGGTCTGCTGGCACCGTAATATTTACTTCATAATCACCAAAAGTTAACGCAAATTCATCACGTCCCCAAAATTGAGAATTTTGCCATCCTTCTACATCGCTATAAACTGCCATTCTTGGAAAAAACTGTGCGATTACATAAATTCTATTATCATTTTCTTCAAAATACTCATAACCTGAACGACCTCCATCTTTTACATGATCATTAATATTATACCACCATTTTATATTGAACGAAAACTTTTCACCTGTTTGCATCGGAGCTGGCAATTCTACTCTCATCATTGTTCTGTTAATCATGTGAGGCAAGGCTCTTCCGTTTATATCTGAAACTTCTTCGATTATAAAACCACCATCAAAACGATACTTTAAATATGAAGAAGTAAACGTAGATGCACGCTGCACTCCAGAAAACCCAGATGTATTTATTAATGGTGTTTTAGAGTCACGAGCTCTCATATTTTGGTCTAATTGAACCCAAAGATATTTTAATTCGTCTGGTGAGTTGTTTGTATATGTTATTGTTTCATAACCTGAAAGCCTTGCTTTATCATCATCCAATACAATATCCATTTTATAATCGGCTTGTTGTTGATAATATGCTGGTCCTGGAGCTCCAGATCCAGCTCTAAACATATTAGGCGTAGAAAATTCGTCGTATAATTGTTTAAACTTGTTTTGATTGGTATGTCCAGGTTTGCGCTCTGGTTGTTCTGGTTCTTGCTCTTGGGCAAAAACTCCAAACGATACAAATAATGCTGAAAGGAAGTAATACTTAAATTTATTCATTGCTAATTTTTAGTTAAAAAATAAGAGTGAAAATAATAAATTTTAAGAGGCTATTAACTTTTTTAATTAAAGTTTAACACTCTTTTGTAGTTTTGTGGAATTAGAATAAAACTTTTTGTTTTAGAATTGATATTTGTTTTTATAATGTTTTGTTGTTCATCAAACAAATCAAATAATATTTGGCTGGTAATTTCAAACGAATTTATGGATTGAATGTTCTCTATCTCCAGATAACAATAGACGATATCGTCTTCATATTCCTTGCCTATAAAAACAATATTTTTTATACTATCGTTGATTTTAATTTTAATCTTTTCTTTTAAGTATCTTTCTATATAAATATCTATTAGTATTTCTTCTTTTGAAGTGTCGAGCGTTATATTTTCATCATATCGTTGACGTATTAACGCTTCAAAATCATCAATAAAAATTCTACTAATAATTTGAACAGTCTGTTTTTCTATAATGAATTCAATTTGGGTGACAGTAACATAAAATTTGTGTGCTGTTGTATAAGCTAATAATGGCAGCAGTAAGATTAATAGAACAAATTTAAAAGCCTTCATTATTAAATTTTAGTTTGCACATTTAATTTTTTTCATTCTTAATTTTTTTAAATTCTATACTTTTATTAATCAATAATTCCAAAAATTGTAATTCATTCCCTTCTTTCAATAAGTCTTTGTTAAATCCGTTTTCTTCAACAAAATATACAAACTCACTAGCACTTTCTTTTGGAATATTAAGGTTTCTAATTAAATAGGATAAGGAATATTTATCGGTTAAATATTGGTAAGAATCATAAGCATTAGAGCCGTCTTTCGGTTTTGATTTAAAAATTGGTTTTAATATAAGCCCAATTATAGCAACAACATCTGCTCCATTATAATAATAACCTTCTTCCATTTCCATATTAACAACTTCAGATTTATAATCGTCTGAAAATTCGTATTCGTCACTATTTTTTATTCCAAAATAAAGTGCATCTAAATCTGGATTAAAAGTTTTTATGCTTTTTACATCCACAGTAAGATTACCAGAAAGTCCATAAGGCAAAATAATGACTTCATCGAGTTTGTTTATTCTTTCAACCAAAAAGACAGTCATTATTTTTGAAGACATGATGGCTTTGTTAATTACAATAACAAATTTTTCGAATTGTAAAGCAGAGACTTCCACTCTATCATTAAGAGCTACTTCTATAGAAAATTGTCCTTCAATATCAGTTATAGTTCCTTTATTTGAAGATGTGTTGTAAATTGTAACACCTTCGACATCAATACTATCAACAATAATTTTGCCAAATACTTCGATTCGTTTAGTATCTTGAGAAAATACTAAAGAGCCAATAATAAATATGGTGAATAATATGTAGTAGTTTTTTTGCATTGGTTAAAGAAAGTAATTTCTTGTCTTAATAAAGTGTAAAACCATTTTAAATTTTTGTTAAAAGGAACGATTACTTAAATTTACAACAAACTAATGAAGATGCAAAATATAATAATTGCAAGTACTTCTACCGTTTATGGAAGTGGGTTTTTAGAATATTTATTAGAAGATTTAAAACTACATTTTAAAGAGATAAACACTATTCTATTTATTCCCTATGCAAGACCAAGCGGCATTTCTTATGACTCTTATACCGAAAAAGTCAAAATGGCATTTTCCAAAATCGGAAAAACTGTTGATGGTATACATGAGTTTGATAATCCTATAAAAGCAATTCAGGAAGCCAAAGGCATTTTTGTTGGAGGCGGTAATACGTTTGTTTTAGTAAGTAAATTGTATGAAAATAACCTTATTACTACGCTTCAAAATGTTGTAAACAATGGAAAACCATATCTAGGAACAAGTGCCGGAAGCAATATTTGCGGACTAACTTTATGCACAACAAACGATATGCCAATCGTGTATCCTCCTAGTTTTAATACTCTTGGTTTTGTGCCATTTAATATTAATCCACATTATTTAGACCCAAACCCAACAAGTAAACACATGGGAGAAACTCGGGAAACAAGAATAAAAGAGTTTCATAATTTTAGTACACAGCCTGTAGTTGGATTAAGAGAAGGTAGTTATTTACAAGTAAAAAATAATGAAATCACTCTTAAAGGGGAGCTTTCAGCACGAATTTTCGAACATAATAAAGTGTCCTATGAGATAGAACCAAATTCAACTTTAAATGATTTATCGTAAAAAGTTAAAGTTTCTTAACAAAAAGCAACTAATCAATTCATTAGTATTTATTTAAAACAATTGAATATATTTTCGTTTAAAATCCTGATGTTTAGCAGGATTTTGTTTTTTATCTTTGCATTATTTAAACACCGCAAATGAACAAAAAAGTAATCTTAATGATTCTTGATGGCTGGGGTAAATCTCCTGATCCTGAGGTTTCGGCAATCGATCATGCTAATACACCATTTATAGATTCACTCTACACAACATATCCAAATGCTTCTTTAAGAACAGATGGCTTATACGTCGGATTACCCGAAGGTCAAATGGGAAATAGTGAAGTTGGACACATGAATCTTGGTGCAGGCAGAATAGTTTATCAAGACTTAGTAAAAGTTAATCTTGCAGTTAAAAACAATACATTACATCAAGAAGCTGTATTAGTTGATGCCTTTAACTATGCAAAGACTAACAACAAGAATATTCATTTTTTAGGATTGTTAAGTAATGGTGGTGTGCATTCTCATATTAATCATTTATTAGCTTTATTAGATGCTGCTGTAGAATTTGGAATTCAAAAATCATTTATTCATGCCTTTACCGATGGTCGTGACGTAGATCCTAAATCCGGACTTGGGTTTATTACCAAATTGGAAGAACATATAGAAAATACCAACAGTAAATTAGCAACAATTACAGGTCGTTACTTTGCAATGGATAGAGATAATCGATGGGAACGTATTAAATTAGCTTATGATTGTTTGGTAAATGGAATAGGCGAATATTCTACAAATGCTCAAAAATCTATTCTGGGGAGTTATGCTGATGATATTACAGACGAGTTTATAAAACCTATTGTGATGGTGGATAGTAACAAAAAACCGATTGCAACTATTAAAAATGATGATGTTGTTATCTTTTTTAATTTCAGAACTGATCGTGGAAGACAACTTACTCAAGCCCTATCGCAAAATGATTTTCAAGAACAAAACATGCGAAAACTGAATTTGTATTATGTTACCATGACTAATTATGACAACTCATTTAATGGAATCAAAACAATTTTCAACAAAGAGAATCTTACCGAAACGCTTGGCGAAGTATTGGAAAAACATCATAAAAAACAAATTCGTATTGCTGAAACAGAAAAATATCCTCATGTTACTTTTTTCTTTTCAGGTGGAAGAGAACAACCTTTTGATGGTGAAATCCGAATTTTAAGAAATTCACCAAAAGTAGCAACATACGATCTTAAACCAGAAATGAGTGCTTTCGAATTACGCGATGCTCTAATTCCAGAACTACAAAAAGGTGAAGTAGATTTTGTATGCCTTAATTTTGCAAATGGCGATATGGTTGGTCATACTGGAGTAATGGAAGCTGCAATTAAAGCTTGCGAAGCTGTTGACAAATGTGTAAAAGATGTTATTACAAATGCACTCGAGAATAACTATACTACAATCCTTATTGCCGATCATGGTAACTGTGAAACGATGATAAACCCAGATGGAACGCCTCATACATCGCACACTACAAACCCTGTACCTGTAATTTTAATCGATAAGGACATAAAATCTATAAGTAATGGCATTTTGGGAGATTTAGCGCCCACTATTCTTAAGCTAATCGGAATTGAGCAACCAGACATCATGACACAACATTCTCTGATAGAATAAAAAATGTAGATTTATTGTACTTTTATAACGCATATAAAATAAACTGATGAATTTTCACGATAAATTAATTATTGCCATAGATTTTGATGGTACCATTGTAGAAGAAAGATATCCAGGTATTGGTAAGCCAAGACTTTTTGCTTTTGAAACCTTGAGAAAACTGCAAGAAGATGGACATCGATTAATTTTATGGACTTTCAGAAGTGGAAAAACATTGACAGAAGCTGTAGACTTTTGTAAAAAAAATGGTATAAATTTTTATGCAGTAAACAAAAGCTATGCAGAAGAAGATTTGGATGACACAAAAAGTCGAAAAATTTATGCCGATTTATTTATTGACGACAGAAATATAGGTGGTGTTTTGGGCTGGGGAGAAATCTACCAAATGATTACTAACGAAATTCCTAATATGAAAGTCCAAAAAAAGAAAAAAGGGTTTTTCGGATTGTTTAAATAGCTTTTCTATCTTCATATTAACTGCCTAAAAGCAACAAAATCTAAAACACTTATTTTAGTATCTTTGCCATTATTTTTGAATATGATTATAGTAAAAAATAAAGAAGAAATCGAGTTAATGCGTGAGAGTGCTTTAATAGTTTCCAGAACTTTAGGAATGATTGCTGCCGAAATAAAACCTGGAGTTACAACCTTGCATTTGGATAAAATAGCCGAAGAATGTATTCGGGATCATGGTGCTGTTCCTGGTTTTTTAGGCTTGTACGATTTTCCAAATACGCTTTGCATGAGTCCGAATGATCAAGTAGTTCATGGTATACCCAATAACGATCCTTTAATTGAAGGAGACATAATCTCGATAGATTGTGGTGCCATAAAAAACGGGTTTTACGGCGATCATGCTTACACGTTTGCAGTAGGTGAAATTACTCCAGAAACTGAAAAACTACTTCAAATAACCAAAGAATCACTTTATGTTGGCATTAAAGAATTTAAAGCAAATAATCGTGTTGGAGATGTTGGTTTTGCTATTCAAAACTATTGCGAATCTCATGGTTATGGTGTTGTACGAGAATTAGTTGGTCATGGTTTAGGACGTAAAATGCACGAAGACCCAGAAATGCCAAATTATGGTCGTCGTGGTCGTGGTAAAAAATTTATTGAAGGTATGGTCGTTGCCATCGAACCTATGATTAATATGGGAACTCACAGAATAAAACAACACAAGGACGGTTGGACTATTACAACTCGCGACAATAAACCATCTTCACATTTTGAGCACGATGTGGCTTTAATAAATGGTAACCCAGAGTTGCTTTCAACGTTTGCTTATATTTATGAGGCTTTAGGAATTGTGAGTGATGAGGAAAATGAATTTAGACACTAATTTCACGAATTTACACGAATGGAAAGTGAAGATATAAACGCTAATTTCATGAATTTATACAAATTAATTATGCTTATATACAAAAAAGAATCTTATCAAATTATTGGAGCTTGTATAGAAGTCCACAAAGATTTAGGAAAGGGATTTAGTGAAATCATTTATGGTGATGCTTTAGACATTGAATTCAAAAATTGTAATATTAATTATTCTAGAGAAGAAAAATTTAATATTTCATACAAAGGAAACCTTTTGCCTCATTATTATTATGCTGATTTTGTAATTGACAATAAAATAATATTAGAGATTAAAGCTATTTCTCAACTAACCGATAGTCATATAAAACAAACTCTTAATTATTTAGCCGATTCAAAATTAAAACTTTCTCTTTTAGTTAACTTTGGCGAAGATAGTTTAAGTTATAAACGAGTAATATTATAATAAAAGAATTAGTGAAAATTAGTGTAATTCGTGTCTTATTAAACTTTTTACCTAGACCTTTTCTTATAAGGTTAAGCTATATTGTAAGTCCTGTTTTAGCTTTCTTTTTAAAAGGAAACACATTTACCGATCCTATTGATGGAAAATCATTCAGAATCTTTTTACCGTATGGTTATGGTAAACAAAGAGAGAATGCTCTGTCTCCTTCAACGCTATCGTTAGAACGACATAGATTACTTTGGCTGTACTTAAAGAATGAAACCGATTTTTTTACAGCTGATAAAAAAGTACTACATTTTGCGCCAGAACAATGTTTTTTAAAACAGTTCAAAACGTTAAAAAACTTGGATTATACTACTACCGATTTAAACTCACCTTTAGCTGATGTAAAAGCAGATATTTGTAACCTTCCGTTTTCTGATAATGAATTTGATGTTATTTTATGCAATCATGTATTAGAGCATATTCCTGATGATACTAAAGCTATACAAGAACTGTATCGTGTTTTAAAACCTGGAGGTATGGGGATTTTTCAAATTCCGCAGGACTTATCTCGTGAAACTACTTTTGAAGACGACTCCATTACTGACAAAAAAAAACGTGCAAAAATATTTGGACAATACGATCATGTGCGTGTGTATGGTCTGGATTATTTTGATAAATTAAGAAGTATAGGTTTTAAGGTTGAAGAAGTTGATTATACTTCAAAAATTTCAAAAGAAGAAATTACACGGTATTGTTTAGCCAAAGACGAGATTATTCCTGTGGTTACTAAATAGAACTGTCATTCCTGCGAAGGCAGGAATCCATTTATAATTAAGTTTCAGTTGATGAGATTCCTGCCTTACTCATTGATTCACATTTCAAATTATTGTATTCGTGAATCTTCGATTTCGCAGGAATGACAAAAATCACTCTTTAGGAAATCCATTTAAAGAAAGTGTCACAATTTCTTGTTTCGCATTTTCAAAAATAAAGAAGACTTTTAATTCTAAATGATCTTTTAAAAATGCTTTTACGTTTTCAATTCCCATCGCTTGAAATGCAGTTGTATACGCATCGGCTGTCATACAATTTTTTGCAATTACAGAAATACTTAAAATATTGGTTTTGCTTGGATAACCTGTTTTTGTGTCAATAATATGTGCATAACGATTTCCGTTTTTATCTACTTTAAATTTTCTATACGTTCCTGATGTTGCCATCGCTTCATCTTGTAAGCTAATTACTTTTAAAATGGATTGTTCGCCATCAAAATTTGGATTTTCAACACCAACTTTCCAATTGCTTTGTTTTTCAATATTTTTGCCTTTTGCTCGTATCTCTCCACCTATTTCAACCAGATAGCTTTCTATTTTTTGATGTTCTAAAAACTCGGCAATTACATCAACAGCATAGCCTTTTGCAATGGCATTAAAATCTAAAAATGTGTTTTTGGGCAACTTAAATTTTTCCTTTGACAACTCAACTTTATCAAACCCTACAGATACCATAAGACTGTCAATTTTCAGGCTATCAATATCTTTAACTTTCCCTTCTGGTCCAAAACCCCAAGCATTCACTAATACTCCAATGGTAGGGTCAAAAGCTCCTTGAGTTTCTTTGTAAATTGTTTTTGCGGATTCAAAAACTTTAACAAAATGATCATCAAAATGAGTCCATTCGTTTCGATTTATTCTAGAAATAATAGAATTTATTTGATAGGTTGACAACGACTTATTTATTTCATAAAACAAACTATCAAACTGAGTTTCAAAATTAAGGTTGCTATCCGAATAATATTTTATGGAATATGAAGTACCAAACACTTGTCCTGAAACTTTTGTGTTCTTTGTTTCTTGCTTGCAGGAAACTAATAATATTAGAATAAATAGTATTTTTTTCATTTGGTATTGCTATGAAATCGCTTTGTTAATATCGTAAAATTAATACTAATATCTATTTGAATAAAATTCTTCCGATATAAAAAATCCCAACACTTTCGTATTAGGTTTCTGATTTTAAACTAATGCATAATTTTTTTTATGATTGAAATCTCTTTATGAGATTCCTGTCTTCGCAGGAATTCTAACCTCCAAAATCGTCAAACCTGATACTCTCATCTGGAATACCAAAGTCTTCGCCCATTTTTTGAACAGCTTGGTTCATTAAAGGTGGTCCACAGAAATACAATTCAATATCTTCTGGAGCTTCGTGTTTAGATAAATATTGATCGATAACAACTTGGTGAATAAATCCTACAAATCCGTCGCCAGCTTTATCGTCCATGTCTGTTTTAACTTTCCAGTTATCAGCTTCAGCAGGATCAGACAATGCAATATAGAATTTAAAGTTAGGGAAATTCTTTTCTAAATGTCTGAAGTGTTCTACATAAAACAGTTCAGCTTTTGAACGTCCACCATACCAATAGGTTACTTTACGACCTGTTTTTAAGGTTTCGAACAATTGATATAAGTGCGAACGCATTGGTGCCATTCCTGCACCACCACCAACATACAGCATTTCCGCATCAGAGTCGTTGATAAAAAACTCTCCATAAGGTCCTGAAATAGTTACTTTATCGCCGGGTTTTTGATTGAAAATATACGATGATGCAATGCCAGGATTTACATCCACCCATCCACCTTTATCACGATCAAAAGGAGGAGTTGCAATACGTACATTTAGCATTATTTTTCTGCCTTCGGCTGGATATGAAGCCATTGAATAGGCTCTTTCAACAGTTTCTTCATTCTTCATAATTAGAGGCCAAAGCTTAAATTTTTTCCAATCGCCTTTAAATTTATCCGGTTCTCCTGGATGCTCTTCAGGATGTGCATCGACATTCATATCGGAGAATTTAACTTCGGTATTCGGAATTTCAATTTGAATATAGCCACCAGCTTTGTAACCCATATCTTTTGGAATTTCCACAATAAACTCTTTGATAAAAGTGGCTACATTATAGTTTGAAACTACTGTTGCTTCCCATTTTTTTATTCCGAAGATCTCTTTTGGAATGGTAATATCCATGTCTTGTTTCACTTTTACCTGACATGATAATCGTATGCCTTCTTTTAATTCCTTACGAGAAAAATGAGGAGTTTCAGTAGGTAATGCTTCTCCTCCACCTGAAAGTACGTGGCATTCGCATTGAATACATGTTCCACCACCACCACAAGCCGATGGCAAAAATATTTTTTGAGCACTTAAAGTGGTTAACAAACTATCACCTGAAGCGACTTCGATTTTACGCTCTCCATTAATGGTAATTGTAACTGGACCTGAAGGTGATAATTTTTGTTTTACAACTAATAACAAGCCTACTAACAACAATGTAATAATTAAAAAAGAGACTACTGTTGCTATAATTGTTCCTAATATTCCTGCGACTAATACTATCATGTTACTCGATTACTTTTGTATTGTTAGCTAACTTCTTGTTGTCTTTAACCTGAGATGTTTCGACTACACTCGATACAACATTCTCTTTACCATTTTGATTATGCTTAATGATTGCAGTTTTTTCTTCTTTAACTACTTCTTCATCTCCACCTGTTAACATACCTCCAAAACTCATAAAACCAATAGCCATTAATCCTGTAATGATGAACGTTATTCCCAAGCCTCTTAATGCTGGTGGCACATTTGAATATCTTATTTTTTCACGAATAGCTGCAATAGAGAGGATTGCTAAAAACCAACCAATTCCTGAACCTATTCCATAAACTGTAGCCAAACCTAATGTTGGAATCTCACGAGATTGCATAAATAATGAACCTCCCAAAATAGCGCAGTTTACTGCAATAAGCGGTAAGAAGATACCCAATGAATTGTATAGTGCAGGTGAAAAATTTTCAACAACAATTTCAACCAATTGTACCATAGTTGCTATGGTAGCTATAAATAATATGAATGATAAGAAGCCCAAGTCGTAATCTTCATAGCCTTCACCTAACCATTTTAAAGCACCAGGTTGTAAAATATACTGATCTAACAACCAGTTAAGAGGTACTGTAATTGCCAATACAAAAATTACAGCAGCCCCAAGACCTATTGCTGTGGTTACTTTTTTAGATACTGCAAGGTAAGAACACATTCCGAGGAATGTAGCAAATACCATATTATCTATAAATATTGATTTGAAAAATAATTCTAAATATTCCATATTTTTAGTATTCAGTGTTCAGTGATCAGTATTCAGTGATCAGTATTCAGTAGTCAGTTATATTTAACTCCAAACTTCTCTGGATGTAAAATCATATAATTGATTAGTTTTCCTACTTCTTCACTTTTATTTATTAATTCTTTAAATAACTCTTCATTTATATAATTACAAGCTAAAGAAAACTCAAGCCAAGTTTGTTTTTCAGAATTTTCAGCATCACTGTAAGTAAGTTTGCTTACAAAATGTTTCGGATATTTCCTTTTTCTATAAGATTCAGAAATATTTACTGTTACACTTCTTGACGATCTTCTTATTTGGTCAATTAAAGAATATGTTTCTTCTTTCGGGAAACGTTTTGAAACTTCAAAAATTTGCATCGCTAAATCAAATGATTTTTTATATGCTAATAAATCTTGAAACTTCATTTTAATATTCTTTTATTCAAATCAGTTACTTCCAACTGAACACTGACCACTGCTGACTCGTTTAATCTTCGATTAATGCTGTGTTTCTACTACGTTGTATCCAAATAATAATTCCCAATGTAATTAATGCCATAGGTGCCAATAACATAAAGCCATTATTTTCATAGCCATAAGCATATAGTCCTGTTTTTTCGATTGGATCTCCTAATACTTTAAATCCTAACAAACTTCCAGAGCCTAATAGTTCTCTAAAAAACCCAACTATGATAAGAATAAATCCATAACCAGCAGCGTTACCAATTCCGTCTAGAAATGAACGCCAAGGTCCATTTGCCAAAGCGAATGCTTCAAAACGTCCCATAATGATACAGTTGGTAATGATTAAACCTACAAAAACTGATAAGGTTTTACTCAACTCGTAAGCAAATGCCTTTAATATTAAATCTACTATAATTACTAATGCAGCTACAATAATGAGTTGCACAATAATTCTAATTTTTGAAGGAATAATATTCCGCAATAAAGAAATAACCACATTTCCAAAACCCAGCACAAATAATACTGCAATTGCCATTACAATAGAGGCTTCTAATTCTGCAGTAATAGCCAATGCTGAACAAATACCGAGTACTTGAATAGTAACTGGATTACTATCTGCTAATGGATCTGTGATTAAGTTACTGTCTTTAAAAAGTCCCATAATTTTTATTAGTATTTAAAGTTATAAGTACTTAAAGTGCCTAAAGTTTGTTAGCTATTGATGTAAATATTGCTAAAAGTTCTTTCGCTTCTTTCCTTGTTTCTATTAGATTTTCTTTTGTTTTCTAATTAATTTATTCTATTGGTTTATCTAAAATTTGTCATCTTTCAGTTATTAGTATCTAAAGTTTTAAGTGCTTTTAGTTATTTTTCTATTAATACTTTAGTTTCATGTGTTTATACTTATTGTTTTTTAATCGTCACATGCTGTTCGCTATCAATCATTTTCCTTTGTTGAGAAAAATTTAACATGCTCGTTTCACAATTTTTTAACTTTAGGTACTCTAGTACACTTTAGTCACTTTTCAACTTTTTAAAATAAGGCACATACAATTTTAATTCGCTTCGAAGCATTGCCGAAACACCGTCTCCTGTTATGGTTGCTCCCGCTATAGCATCGACTTTATTATCATCTTTTCTTTTATTAAGAGGATCGTTGTTTCCTTTTGCTACATTAACTCCTTTAAACACACCATTGTGCATCAAATCTTCACCTATAAAGTCGTCCATAAAAAAGCGTTTGTTAATGTTTGCTCCAAGCCCAGGTGTTTCCCCTTTATGATCGAAGAAAATTCCTTGAATAACCATATTCTCGTCTATAGCAACATAAGCCCAAATAGCGTCCCAAAGTCCTTTCCCTCTTATCGGAGCAACATATATTGTTTTACCATCTTTTTCTCCAACAAACAATGGCAACCGTCTGGAGTATGATGCATCTTTGGCTAATGTCTTTTCTTTCTTAACATCGATTAGATATGCCGTTGAATCTTCGGTCACTTTACCATCTTGAATTACCAATTGTTTAATAATATATTTTGAAAATGCTTCAGGAGCTTTATCGGTTGAAATAAAAGCAACACTTTTTTCATCATTATCATTTATTCCCATTACATACAAAATATTTTGTTGCATTTCCAGACGTTTATTAGCATCAATATTAGGTTTTAAAACAGATGCTGTATATGCTAATATAGAACCAACTACTATTACCATTCCAACGGCAAAAAGTAGTGTATATGAATTTTTATCTGTTCTCTTTTCCATTCTTTTATGAGTGTCTAAAGTTATAAGTACTTAAAGTGTCTAAAGTTTTTTTTAACATTTTTTCAGCTTTACTTTTAATTAATTAACCTTTAAAACTTATTTTAAAATTTTAGTTTTTCCATTTCAACTTAATAAACTTAAGCGCATTTTAAGCACTTTTAACTTTCATTCGTTTTAATCTTTTCTTTACGTTACCCTGAACTACATAATGATCGATTGTAGGTGCAAACACATTCATTAGTAAAATAGCTAACATTACGCCTTCTGGATATGCTGGATTAAAGACACGAATCATTATGGAAATAAAACCAATTAAAAAACCGTAAATCCACTTACCTCTATTGGTTTGTGATGCTGTTACAGGGTCGGTTGCCATAAATACAATA
>Ga0208879_1000619_pt1 | contig 36044 bp, 27 predicted proteins | sample Knorr_S15_td_Bot_FD_185605 | JGI IMG/M metagenome (GOLD analysis project Ga0208879, IMG submission 185605) | Marine microbial communities from Southern Atlantic Ocean transect - Knorr_S15_td_Bottom_ad_5009_LV_A (SPAdes) (version 2) | ecosystem: Environmental > Aquatic > Marine > Oceanic | place... | reverse complement strand
ATTGCTTGCCGAATAAGGTTTACCATGCGACAGTGGAAAGCTGCACTCAAATGGTACAGCTCCATAGTAGACAGTGCATGGGCCGGAAGCACATGGAATTAAATTCGTGGGGATCCCTCAGGGTCAGGTCCACACTACTGGCCAGTAGTTACCAAAATGCACTACTTCCTAAGCGCTAGAATAGCGATAACAGAAGCACACAAAAGTGACAGGCATAACAGAGCAACGGTCTTGCAGTGCCTCATAAAGCCGGTAATACATATTTTTTAATTCAGCAATGATGAAAATACTACGCTCAAATAAATCATAATCGTACTTGTTATGAGTAGAAAATGTTTTTGATTAAAATATTTCCTTTAATTTAATCATATTACGCCTTATTATGATTAAAATAGCGAGGTGGTAACTATGGGCATCAAATATAACTGGCAACATCCTAATTGGCCGAAGTTTACTTATCAGTCAGGTGGCTTGGATAAGATCATAAATGAGTACACTAAAATTTCTTCAAACCTTCAAGGCCAAATATCACAGTTAGATCAAAATAATCAGTCAGAAGCCCATATCTATCTAATGGTGGAAGAGGCAATCAATACTAGTGAAATAGAGGGCGAAAATTTAAACCGTGAAGAGGTTCGCTCGTCCGTCGCTCGCTATTTAGATCTCGATTTATCTCAACCGAAAGGCATATTTCATAAAGAAAATGGTATTGCTTCGTTACTCGTCGACGTGAGAAAAAATATTACCAGTAAGCTATCAAAAGAATTGATTTGCCTTTGGCACACATTGTTACTCACAGGTCAGGATGATTATTGTGAAAGGCGAGGTATCAAGATTGGAGAATATCGCTCAGGACCTGTTGATATAATTACAGGCTTTGGTGATTATGAAAAAGTGGTGTTTGAAGGTCCCCCAGGGGAGGCTGTCGAAGCCGAGATGAACTCATTTATTGAGTGGTATAACAGTACATCTCCACTTGTTGACGATAATTGTTTTATTCCCGGGCCCATTCGCTCAGCAATAGCCCACATGTGGTTTACTTCCATTCATCCGTTTGGTGATGGTAATGGACGTGTTGCGCGTGCCATATCTGAGCACGCATTATTTCAAGATTTTGATATACCACCACTATTCAGTATATCCACAGAAATTAATGAAAACAGAGGTGACTATTACGAGATGTTGGCAGAAAGCTCTCGTGTTTCGCCATCTGTTGATCTTACTAATTGGATTAAGTGGTTTGCCGAAACAGTGAGAAATGCGCAACTAGATGCTAAGAGCAAAATCAACTTTGTACTTAAAAAGTCTGTTTTTTGGGACCATCATAAAAATACTGAGCTAAATAAGCGACAGTACAAAACAATCAACAAATTTTTTGAGTTTGGTACAGGCGGCTTAATTAAAAATGGTATTAAATCTGAACTTTATCAATCAATTACAGGCTGCTCCTCTGCTACAGCAACCCGTGATCTAAAAGATATGGTTAAAAAAGGCATTTTAGTACCCTCTGAATCGGGAGGGCGAAGCCTTCGTTACTTTATCAACCTTATTGAAGAGAAAAACGTATTTAACGTAGCCCCCAGAGAGAGTAGCAAAAAACTGGCAGAAGTCCGTATGGATAACTTGCTAAATAGGATCCAGCGAAATATTAAGTTTTATATGGGGCCTAATGCTCAATTGAGTCAGCTAGTTGATGAGTACACAGTACTTGCTGATGGTGAGAAATTTCATTTGGATAAACTAAAATATTTATTATCGGAGGTAGGTGGTAATGATATTCCACATAGCAATATCACCTCCTAAATAGTTTAATATATAAGGGCGTAATCAACGTGAGAAGCGCGTTATGTAGCATGTCGCGCAGTATAAAAAGTTACGCCGTTAACTTACTCCCACCCGATAAAGGAATAGAAACCAGCAATGGCCAACCCAATTACCTGTTTTAAAGCGTACGATATTCGTGGCGAACTTAACTCTCAATTAACCGAAGAAGTGGCTTACCGTATTGGTTATGCATTTGCAGAAGAACTTGATGCTAAAACGGTAGTAGTAGGAAGCGACGTTCGTTTAACCTCCACACCACTAAAATTAGCACTAAGTGCGGGTTTAATTGATGCAGGCGCAACCGTGACTGATATCGGTATGGCGGGTACAGAAGAAATCTACTTTGCCACCAAGCATCTTGGTGTAGATGGCGGTATAGAAGTAACCGCTAGTCATAACCCCATCAACTATAACGGCATGAAGTTGGTAAAAGCAGGCTCTATTCCGATTAGTGGCGATACCGGCCTTAATGCGATTAAGGAGCGTGCGGAAGCATTAAGCGATAAATTTGTAAGCGGCAGATTAGCGCATTATTTCAACAATGAGGCCGTAGATGCCGATGCCTTTTTCAACGGCAAGGCCCACACGCAAGAAGACAAGCTAACTAGTACCGACCAGTACACAATAAGCTCGTGCATGAACGACTACGTAAAGCACATGCTTTCCTATGTAAACCTAGATAACTTCACTCCGCTTAAAGTAGTAGTGAATGCCGGTAACGGCTCTGCAGGCCCGGCTTTGGATGCTATTGAAGAAGCGATGCAGGCTAACAACGTACCTATCGAATTCATTAAAGTGCATCATAATGCAGATGGCACGTTTCCTAACGGTATACCTAACCCGCTGTTACCAGAAAATAGCGCAGACACTGCCGATGCAGTAAAAGCGTCAGGCGCAGATTTTCGTATAGCTTGGGATGGCGACTTCGACCGCTGCTTTTTATTCGATGCCGACGGTGAGTTTATAGAAGGCTATTACATAGTAGGGCTACTTGCAGAAGCGTTTATTGAAAAAAACACCGACAGCAAAATCATTTACGACCCGCGTGTATACTGGAACACCGAAGATATTGTGGCCAACGCAGGCGGCACACCTATAAAATCTAAAACCGGTCATGCGTTTATTAAAGAGCGTATGCGTAAAGAAGATGCCGTATACGGCGGTGAAATGAGTGCCCACCATTACTTCCGAGATTTCGCCTATTGCGATTCAGGCATGATCCCTTGGTTACTCATTGCTGAACTTGTGTGCGTGAAAAAACAAACCCTCGCCAGCATGGTAAAAGAACGTATAAAAGCGTTCCCGTCATCAGGTGAAATTAACAGCAAGCTTAACGATGCAGATGCTGCACTCGAGCGTGTAACGAGCAAATATCAACCGCTTGCTAGCGTTGTCGATACTACGGACGGCTTGGGGCTCGAGTTTGATACATGGCGCTTTAACTTACGCAAGTCGAACACCGAGCCGGTTATCTCAATCATTTGCCATTTCATCGTAATACAAACCTTTGTATACTCCTCAAATACGTTCAAGTTTCAGGAAGTGGGCACACCTCCCACACATAAAGGATATTACAATGAAACCAGTGGTATTAGCTGGCGGCTCTGGTAGCCGTTTATGGCCCAAGTCGCGCGCGGCACTTCCAAAGCAGTTTTTGTCGCTTACCTCCGATAGCACTATGCTGCAAGACACCGTAACCCGCTTAAATGGCACTAAAGCACAAAGCCCTATTTTCATTTGTAACGATGCACACCGATTTTTGGTAGCAGAACAACTTCGCCAAAAAGATATCCATCACGGTGGCATATTACTTGAGCCTGTAGGCCGAAATACAGCACCAGCCATTGCATTAGCGGCGCTTCACGCAACAATGAACGGTGAAGATCCAGTGCTACTAGTGTTAGCAGCAGATCATTTAATTCAAGATAAACAAGCTTTTCACGATGCTATCGAAAAAGCAGAAAAGCTGGCAGAAGAAGGCAAGCTAGTAACCTTCGGTATAGTGCCAGATCAGCCCCACACCGGTTACGGCTACATTAAGGCGGGTAGCGAATTAGGCGATGGGTTCGAAGTAGCCGAGTTTGTTGAGAAGCCAGCGCTTGAGACAGCCAAAGAATATGTAGATTCCGGAAGTTATTTTTGGAATAGCGGCATGTTTATGTTTAAGGCCAGTCGATACCTAGAGGAGCTAGCTAAATATAATGCTGAAATGTTAGACGTATGCAAGCGTGCAATTGATACAGAAACGCCCGATTTAGACTTTATCCGCGTAGACCACGATATATTTGCAACCTGCCCAGACGATTCTATCGACTATACAGTAATGGAAAAAACCGACAGCGCCGCTATGGTTCCATTAGATGCAGGTTGGAGCGACGTAGGCAGTTGGACATCCCTATGGGAAACGGCTGAAAAAGACGAAAACGGCAACGCGACCGTTGGCGACACTATTTTAGAAAACACCAAAAATAGCTACGTAAATGCAGAGCAGCGTTTAGTGTCTGTTATTGGGTTAGAAGACGTAATAGTTGTAGAAACGAAAGATGCCGTAATGGTTGCGCACAAAGATGACGCTCAAAGCATTAAAACAGTAGTAAACAAACTTAAAGCCGAGAAACGCCCAGAGTTTCAATTTCACCGTGAAGTATTCCGCCCGTGGGGAAGCTACGACTCTATAGACAGCGGTTCACGCTTCCAAGTAAAACGCATTACTGTTAAGCCAGGTGAAAAGCTTTCAGTTCAAATGCACCACCACCGCGCTGAACACTGGATTGTAGTTTCTGGTAGTGCAAATGTAACTATTGATGAAAAAACTACATTGGTTACCGAGAATCAATCTGTATACATTCCTATCGGAGCAGTTCACGCACTTGAAAATCCAGGAAAGATACCACTAGAGCTTATTGAAGTGCAGTCTGGCGCCTACTTGGGTGAAGACGATATTGTCAGGTTTTCTGATAGGTATGGGCGGGTTGTGAAGTAGCAGATCTCAAAGTAAGGTTTGGTATCAGTCAAAAAGGTGAAAATCGGATTATTTTGACATTTTTAATTACGATTTCCATTCCAGCGACAATGCCCCAATGGCATATTTTGAGCTAGTTGAACGCCCAGATGTAAAATTTGGGGAAGAAATAATAGAAGCAATCGAAGATATTAAATAATAGTGGGTCTTTGTCAGACATTATATGTGTTAAGTACGTTGCCTTTTCCTCCGCAGTTAACCTTCCACAGCGCTTTATATTTGTCATTTAACCGATATAGAGCTATACGGCGTTTGCAGTTGTAAAATTGAAACAGAAGCTGGGCAAAAGCTAGTTCTCACACATCTAGCATTGAACCTCTAGACATCGAGACAGCCACACTGCTTCACACCTATTTGAGCACCAAATTAAAAGCAACATGTCGAGTTATAGAAGACAATAACGTACCGTCGGTCCGAGCAAGTAAAAAAATCTTTAACGGTAAAATAATCGTTGCCCACATCATAGAATAAGAACGGTCAAATATCCTGGAGTATTGTGTTTCTCTTTATGTCAGGATATGGCGCATACTCCTATTTTGAGGTCTACGTTTACATAAGTTTATTCAAACGGTTGGAAAAATTCATAGGGCAGGGTAATATCATCGACCTATAAGAACAGAGCGCTTTATTGCTGCCTAATTTAGTATATATCTGAAATGAAAATGGACGTAGTGACAAAAATATATGAAGACTTTTATTGTTGATAGTAGTAATTCACTTTTTGCTACTGGCGAGCCTCTACCTCCAAATTTTCAAAGGTTAACCTTTGAAAATAATATACTAACAGAACTTGAAGCTGAAGTTTCCGGTGCATGCTGTATTGTTTATCCTTCGTTTAGCAGTCTGCTGGCTAATTCAATTTCTAAAACCGGTCAAGTGGCGCCTGCACAGAGAAGTCTTCTAGATGCGATGGAGCAAATAGTCCTGTTTTACAAGCGCAACAGAAAGCGCTGTACGCTCTTGTATTTAGCTGAACAGAATCTAACTTTGCCGAGCATCAGTCACCCTGAAATATTGTTCAAACTGAACTCTCAAATTTCTGCAAAACAAAGTGGCATGGTAGGGTTTATCGCCGATAGTAGCCTTTTGCTTCATAAAGAGTTTAGTAGGCGTTTAGCCGAACTTGAGTCTTGCAGTTGTGGTGAAGTAACTTTCGAATTACAAGTAAATGCCCAGCATGGTTTAGATGCCTTTGTTTCACTACAAAATGAAAATGAGCGAAAGGTAGCGGATGCTGAAACTGAAGCAGCGGTTTTTAAGGCCGAACTAGTAAAAGAACAGCTGGAGAAAGATGCTGAACAGAAAGAAAAGCAAGCAGTTCAGCATGCAAGGGCATTGGAACAAAAAGTGGCCCAAACAACACAATCAGAAATACAAGAGCGCTTGCAAGATCTAGAGCAAGAAAACAAACAAATTTTCGAACAGTTGCATAACGTGCAGGAGTTGTTTGAAGAAAAACTAGAACAACTTACACAAGCGGAGCAAAAACTAACCAATGCTGAAAAGGAAACTGCGAATATCAAGGCGGCCCTCGATAGAGAGAAGCAAAAAGTTCAGCATGCAAGGGCAACGGAGCAAAAAATTGCCCATAAAATGCAAAAACAATTACAAGAAGAGTTAACCGAAGCAGCACAAGAAAGTGAACGATTATTAGAACAGTTGCACTATGTACAAGAGCTAATAGAGCAAGAGTATGATAACAAAGTACGGCAACAAGAACTAATTGAAGCTATAAGCCAAGATCGGTCTTTGGTATTTAAACAACTTGAAGAAACAAGGCAAATCCAAGTATGGCTACGCAGTTCTTTAACCAGAGCTAACCACCGGTTATGGTCAAAAAACCGCACTTTTAGAAACGAAATTAAACGTCAAGCTAAAGTGTTGAGAGAGTCGCCTGAGTTTGTTGAAAGCCAATATATAGAAATGTATCCCGATACAAAGACTTCTTCGTTAGAACCAGCAGTCCATTATCTGTTGTTTGGCGCAATAGAGGCGCGAAATCCGTCGACTACGTTCCATAGCCTAAGCTATATTCAAGAATATGGTGATGTGGCAGAGTCAGGCCAGAACCCTTTATTACATTATATACGGCATGGTCAGTTTGAAGGGCGAAAGCCGAACCCAAAGCAACTGCGGTTGCCAGCTCCTAAGGACTAAGAAGCTAGCTTAAAAGTTTTTCTTTCTTCGGTGTTATGCTGTTTATTTAAAGAATCACAGATTGAAATTTATAAAGCTATAGTGAGTCGAAGATCAATTAGCAAATCAGAATAGTTTTGTACACAAGTACAAATATAATAAGGAATAACCGTGTGATCGACCTAGCAACTATAGCTTTTCAAAATACTGCGGTAGTAATTTATTTAGGATGTGGAGAGTTACAGCAATTACCTAATTTGCCAGAAAAAACGCAGTTAGTTTTAGTGGACGCCGATCTCTCTATTATCGAACAGATGCAAGTCAAGTACACCAAAATGCCTAATGTAAAATGTTTGCACCGCTTTGTTTCAAATGATGGTAACAAACAATCCTTTAATTTTTTGAACCTAAATTCGTTCAATGGTTTTGGTGAAATCAAGGGTGTAAAAGAGCTTTATCCTGGCATCAAGTTGCACGAATCCGAAACAGTGAACACAACTGATGTCGCTGAGCTTATTGAAGAATTGAATATAGGTAGTAATCCAAGTAATTTATTGTTACTCGACATCCCAAGCTTAAATGCTCAGTTATTACGAAGGTTGAAAGATTCTGGGCAGCTTTATCACTTTCAAACGATTGAGGTTTACCAGCAAGTCGATGATTTATTTGAAGGTGAGGTTCGTGCTTCAGAATTGGTATTTTGGCTTTCAGATAATGGTTTTTTTGTCCAACGAAAAACTACTGACGATCCTGATTTTGCGTTAATAACCGCGCAAATTAACCCACTATTTACAGTTAACAAAAGCCTGCAATACGAACTAGACATCCAAAGTAAAAAACTGAATGAGTCGAAGCAAAAAGCACTTAAGAACGAACAAATGCTCGCTGACGTCAAAACAAGACAAGCTGAACTCGAAAATCAACTTTCTAAAAAAGACAGTGAGAACAGTCGAAATGGAACTGAATTAAACAAAGTAATAGAGCAGCAAAAGAAGCAGCTTGAAAAGCTAACCAAAGATTCTCAACAAGAACTAAAGCGCTGTGAAGAGCAACGTGATGCACTAGCGAATCAGCTCGATGGTTTATTAAAAGAAATAGATAGTCTTAAAGAATTTAAGCAAGAGGTTACCGAACTAAAGAAACAGATGGCGGCGAAAACTAATTTGTTGAACAGTAAATTATTGCAGTTAAATGTTTTACAAAAGCACTTAGCGGATCTAGAACGTGAAAATAAAAAAGTTTTTTCGGAAAATGCAATACATCAAAAAGCGTTAACTAAAGCCGAAGCTCAGTTAGATGTAATTAAAGACCTGTTAACCAAACCGAAAGCACAGCAATGAAATTCAGTGAAGAAATAGAATTGGCCTGGAAAATTGGCGATTGGCATCTATTATCAGGTTTAAACCTCCACGAATTAAAGTCTAGCGCATTTGATTCGCCTGACTTACAGGCTATAGCATTAAAAAAAGCTGTGGCACACTTTCAATTGAATCAGAATCAAGAAGCCGTTTTAGCCTCACAGTTTGCACAGCAAGAAGGCGCTGGCGATGAACTCGTAGCGAAATATCTTCTGTCGGGTGTATACCAAACCTTCGTAGAACATAATATTTCACTGCAAAATACCGAGTCTGCGGTAGCTTATTTGAATGCTGCAAACAATGTTCTAAGTGAGCATGACAATCATATTGAACAACCAAAATGGTTGACGGAAGCGCAAATTGCAAATAAGAAGAAAATAAAACAAGCTTCTTACAGAATCGAGGCAGCAGTTTCGCAAGTAATTGATTTAGGCGAAGCTTGGGCTGGCAATAGTATAAATACGGTTATATTTCGTCATCATGGGCTAGTTACCTATAAATCCTATCAATATACCGCTTTTTATATTGATGAAAAAAACTTGCGGATTATAAAAAGAAATCTTCTAAGCAACGAGGTTGAAGAGCAGGAAATTAGAGGCAATTATAACCTCAAAGATGCTCATAACAGTATAAGCCTTGGTATAGATAGGCACGGCTTTTTGCATATTTCTTACGATCACCATGGCAATAAACTGAATTACCGGCGAAGTCAGAAGCCTGAGGATATTTCAGAGTGGAGCGAGCTTTTACCCATGACGGGTTATAACGAAGAGCGAGTCACTTACCCTACATTCATTCTACCAACGGAGCATACACCGTTATTGATGCTTTATCGCGATGGCAATTGGAAGCAGGGTTCTGCTTATATTAAGTATTTTGACGAAAGTTTAGAGCAATGGTTCGATTATCCAAGTTCGATTTTAAGTGGTTCAGAAGATAAACCGTGGACAAGTAATGCGTATTGGAATCACCCCTCAATAAATAAAAATGGCGTATTGCATCTTTCTTATACCTGGCGAACTGATTATTTCAGTGACGAGCAACTAATCAGTAATATCAATATTGACTATGCCAAGAGTTTTGATGGAGGTTTGAATTGGGTAACGTCAATAGATCAGCCATACAAGTTACCTATAACACCAACTAATAGTGAGACAGTTTGGCCTATTTCTCCTGGCTCTAATCATATAAATCAAAACAGTATGGCCCTTGACTCAAAGGGCTTTCCGCATATTGTTTTTTATGCTAACGACGTAAAAGGAATTCCGCAATATCAACATCTATGGTTTGATGGTGAGCAATGGCAAAGAAGCTACGTAACACAGCGAACGCGTTCGTTCAATTTATGTGGTGGTGGTACTTTGGAAATACCGATTAGCCGTCCAGAGATTGTAATAAATAAAGATGATACTGTTTTCATTATTTATCGTGCTGAAGAAACGGAGCAGAAATTAGTCGCGAATTACCAAAACGCACCAAGATATGAATGCGTTCCAGACCAAATAATATCGCTGTGGGAAGAGGCTATAGGGAACGCCGAACCTATTCTTGACCGATCACGCTGGCAGCAAGAACAAGTCTTGACATTGTTAGTGCAATACAATCAACAGCCGAATGGTGACATTCATCATCATAAGATTAAAAGTGCTATACGTATTGTAGATATTCAGTTTAATTAAAATTTGAGCATTATTATGAGTTTATTAAAGCAAGGAAATGAAGCGTTTAGAAAACGGGATTATAAAAAGGCGATTGAACTTTATGAAAAGGTAGGTCTGCAAAATCCCGCTATGGCTGAACTAGTAAAAGTAAATCTGAGCCTGGCTATTTTGAAAGCTAAAGGTCCGAATACTACGAAAGTTGATACCAAATTTTTATCAGTCCCCAAAGTTAATAGCCGTGACCAAACGATTGAATATGCACCAAAAGATCACTCTTTTGCACATTATTTGATGAATCATCAGATCTTTAAAGTCGATATTGTTATACCTGTTTACAATGCTTTAGAAGATGTAAAGCTGTGTTTGGAGTCTGTAGAAAAGCATACGGATAATTTTCGGGTAACTACTTATATTGTTAATGATGGCTCGGGGCCAGAAACGAGCAATTTTTTACGTTGGTTTTGCGAAGGCAAATCAAATTTTGTGCTGATTGAACATGACAAGAACATGATGTACACAAGAACAGTAAATGATGGATTACGTGCTTCTACTGGGGATTACGTTATCACTTTGAACAGTGATACCATTGTTAGCCAAGGATGGTTGCGAGGATTGGTACGTTGTATAAGATCGGAAAAAAATATCGGTATTGTTGGTCCGTTATCCAATGCTGCTAGTTGGCAAAATGTACCGTACTTATTTGATGAAAATAATCAGTTTGCAGTGAATAGCATTCCAAACGGAATGAGTGTAAATGAAATGGGGACTTATGTAAGCCAAGTTTCAAATCACATATATCCGTGTGTTCCATTCGTAAATGGCTTCTGTTTTATGATCGCCAGAGAGGTAATCGACAAAATAGGCTATTTAGATGAGGAAACCTTTCCCACTGGTTATGGGGAAGAAAATGATTATTGTCTTAGAGCTGCCGATGCGGGCTTTACACTAGCCATTGCGGATAATAGCTACGTCTTTCATGCAAAATCAAAAAGTTTTGGTCATGTTAAGCGTAAGGAATATTCAAGAAATGGTTCTGAAGCCCTTAAGAATAAGCATGGTTCATCAAAAGTGAGTGCACTAGTTAATAGATTAAAAGAATCTGCCGAGCTTGATATGGTGAGAGAAAGGCTAGTAAAACCACTTAGTTCTAGAAGTTCGCCGTGTAATTTCTCCAATATCAAGATTTTATTTTTATTACCAGTTAACGGCGGCGGCGGCGGCGCACATTCAGTGGTGCAAGAAGTGCAGGCTATGAGACAAGTTGGAGTCAAAGTACAAATTGCAATGAAGCCTCAACAGGTAATCAAATTTATAAATGATTATCCAGAAATAAAAGAATCAAAAGATATTTTTGTCGATTATAAAGATGACAACGAGTTGCTAGCTTTGGCTGGAAATTTCGATGTGGTAATCGCAACCGTATATACCACTGTAAAAGCATTGAAGAATATTGTTGAAATTCACCCTCATATACTGCCAGCATATTATATTCAAGATTATGAACCAATGTTTTTCGATAAATTTTCCCCCAACTGGGGTGAGGCATATCAATCATATACACTTATTGATAATTGTTTTATGTTTGCAAAAACAGATTGGATTATTAATAAAGTTCAACATATCCATGGAGTAGAGGTTTCTAAAGTTGAACCCAGCATAGATCATGCCGTCTACCATCCGTTTGGCGAAAAGCAAAAAGATAAAATCATAATTTCTGCAATGATCCGACCAAAAACACCTTATCGAGGTGCAAGCCGTACGATGAATGTTTTACATAAAATACAAAAAAAGCACAAAGATAAAGTGGAAATTTTACTATTTGGTTCAGAAGAAACTGACCCTCTATTTAAATCTTTGAACCAGCATTTTGATTATCGTTGTAAAGGTATTCTTACTCGAAAGGGAGTTGCAGAAGTACTGCAAAAATCAGATATTTTTGTAGACTTGTCAGATTATCAAGCCTTTGGGCGTACTGCGCTTGAAGCGATGGCTTGTTGCTGTACCGCTGTAGAAACTCATTATGGCGGTGTCCACGAGTATGCAGTGGATGGCGAAAACTGTCTGCTTGTTGATAGTTTTGATGAAACAGCAGCTTTTAATGCTATTAATGAGTTAATCAATAATCCAGACAAGCTTGTAACGTTTCAAAATTCAGGCCTAGTAACTGCTTCTAAGTATAGCCCCCACCGTGCTGCTTTGAGTGAATTGGAACATATAGCTAAAAAATTACAAATATACAGACATTTACGGCCAAAAAACAAAAAGCCGGTTCTATATTTAATGCCTTCTATGCGTGATGACGGTAAACCCGCGGGGTCAGGTTATGTCAGAGTAGTGCTTCCTTATCGCTCAAAGTTTTTACAACAGCACATGGATGTAAAAATATTGCCCACTAAACTCCCCGAGCCAGGTAGCGGCAAATTTGCGCTTATTCAACGAGATGCAGCCAATTTTAGCTTAGCTGAACTGAAGACGTGGATGCCAGCATGGAAAAGTAAGGGTGGTGTCTTAATATTTGAGATCGACGATGATTTATTGAATAAAAAAGGATTAACTAAACGCGGTTATAAAAAGAGTTTCGAGCAACTAAAAGAGAAGGTTTCATTTTTAGCAGAAAATGCAGACATGATTACTGTTTCAACGGCACCATTAAAAGCCAAAATGTCTGCCTTCAATAAGAATGTTGTCGTTGTGCCTAACTGTCTTGATGCAGATATTTGGCAACTCTACAAAGATAGAGATCACACTAGTGGCCCGTTTGCAAGAAACCCTTCAGGCCCAATTAAAATTGGATATATTGGAACTAACACACACCAGGAAGACTTAGAGGTCATCGCAGGCGCGATGAATCAAATAAAAGATAAATACGGCTCCAAAGTTGAAATTGAAGTCATTGGCGCCTTTCAAAACCATCCAGTAAAGTTCGGGAATAGGGTTGCATTACCGAAAAATACAGACTATCCATCATTTGTCGAATGGTTGTTAAAGCGCGTTCATTGGGATATTGGTGTTATTCCGTTGGTCGACGATGACTTTAATAAATCAAAATCAAATCTAAAGTTTCTAGAATACGCAGCATTAGACATGGCTATTGTCGCTTCTCGCCATAGTGTTTATGAAGATATTGCTAAGGAAGCAAGTGTTTTTTCAGTGAGTGATGAAAAGATGAAATGGTTCGAATGTTTAGATACATTGATTCGAAGTGCAGAGTTAAGGTTAGAGCAGTCTCGCAGTTCAAAAAGTGTACTAATGTCAAAGTACCAGTTACTAAGATTAGATTTGTTTGATATCGTTTTTAAAAGGTTTTTAGCGTGAATATATATTTTGACGATTGTGGTAGAACGCTTCTCAGTGGTGGTTATGGCGAATTTTGTCGCGGCGTATTGGTTGGACTATTGAAAACTACAGAATTTCAAATTTTTGTTGCTAAAGAATACTATTCGAAGTTATTAACATTTCTTGATTCTATCGAAATAGAAAAGAAAAATTTGAAGCGTTGGGATGGTGTGGCACTTGAAACGATAGATGTCTACCTTTCACTCTCAAGTTTACACACTATTCCGATACCTAATTTTGGATATTTAAAAGTTCTTATTACTGGAAGTCCTTTTGATGGCATCTCGGAAATCATAAAAAATAAAGTTAGCCTTTATGACTCGGTTATATTCAGTGGTAAAGTTGACAATAAAAATTTTTCATTTATTGATTCATATGATCTCCCTCAGCCACTAAATATAGAGGAGAGAGTGCTATTTCTTAATACAAGCCCGATAATGAGGAGGCGCTCGTCAAATTTTTTGTTTGTGGGAACATTTAATTATTGGAAGGGGCTTGATATATCTATCAAATCTTTTCATTTTTCTGATGCACCGAGCGGTTCAAAGTTACGACTACAGGTAGGCGTAGTTGACAAAGAGAAAATTTTAGGTGGCGATGCAAGTGAGTACTTAAAGCTCGTTAGGCATCAAGAAATGTTTTCTGATGTAGTTTTAACTTATTTGAAACAAGCGGATGCAACTCTGGATGAAATAAAGTTTGATGGACGTTTCATCATTATTAAGTTTTCTAATCAAAATAAGATTAGGCTAATTCAAATTGATATGTTTTACGTCGACAATTTTGAAATGAGTAGAATCTATCAAGAATCTGACGTTTTATTGTCTTCTAGTCGTGGGGAAACATGGTCAATGCCAGTCGTAGAATCAATCGCTCATGGACTCTCTGTTGTAGTATCAATGCATTTAGGTTGTGTCGAGTATTTAAAAGAGTTTGACCAGCTAATATTAGTAGATTCGCAAAAATCTCAGTTTGATGAATTTGACTTTTCAGATAGATCGTCTGGTGGTGGGAAAATTTACACTAATAGTAAAATAAACTTCCATGAATCAAGTGTTGAAGACTTCACAAACTCGATAAATAAACTCTTGGAGCAAAATATGATTCGGCGCAATAAGAAACCTGACATATCGGTGTTTGAAAATCTAAAAAAGATTGATGAACTATTTGGTATTGGAAAAATTGGGCAGGTATATTCTGATACACTTCTTTATGCTGTTAATAAAAAAAGAAGTGGTGTTCAAGGTTGAGGTAGACTTTGTTTTTAAAATTACGGAATTTTAAACTTTGCTAACTTATGAATTGGCGCTTGTGATTATTGGAAATCTCTTCTATCGCTAACGCGGCCAGATTTAAAATCTAAAAATTTGGTCAGCAAGCTGCATGATATCTTCAATGCTATCCGTTTTAAGTGAGCTATGCGTAGTTGTCGGTAAAACCCCATTTGAGAGTTTTTCAGCCACAATATCTTTGACACATATTGCCGATGAAGGCGCTTTTACCAAAAACCGAGCATTTGATTGCGCAACCATATATCTAGGTTTAAGCTTTTCTAATACCTGCTGGTCTATACTTCCTGCCGTGTGAAAAAATACAGTCTTTTTAAATACTCGGCTAATATAATTAAACATGGAGTAAGAAGATGATGACCCGAAAAGCAATAGAGTTTCTTCTGTTAAACCGTTACTATTATATATAAACATCGTTCTTCCGAAGTTAGGTAAGCCGTTATCGAATACGAGATGATTTTTGTAATTAAAGTTGGTTAAAAGCTCCTCTATATGAGTCTGCGGTGGGAATAATTTATTCCCTAAATCTCCCCCAACCTCTTTTTCCTTGTAAGAGTCTTTCGAAAATAGTTCTTCTAAAGCTTTCTGGCTCATACCTAAATTCACGCAAAGCGCAATGGTTGCAAGCACTGCTCCGTGGGAATTCCAATGTGTATCGCACACTCGGAATGTATTTTTGGCTGACCGTTTTAAAGTATCTGTAAGAGATAGTAAATTAAATTCTGGGGGGGTAATTTTTTCAATTTGTTCCAGTGGCGTATTTTTGAACGTTTTAATTGGGTACTTATCTCTCAGGACATATTCTTTTGAAGGCGCTACCAAAAACACTGATGATAGGTTATGAGTTTGTGAAATAGATTGAAAGTTTTTCATATACTCAAGCCATGCTTTCTTCGTATGTCTGGAAAGCTTCACTTTCCCTTGAAATTGATCGACACTTTTATTTGTATCGTTGTCCAAAAAAAGCCAATTGTCTTCGCCTTTAATTACTTCAAAAGCACCTTTAATATGGCCCTTATAGAGGGGGGTAAGAATGCTTTCTGAAATTAATGCTATTGTAAATTTATCAGATACAAGCTCTATAGCATGGTTAAATCCATAATGTTGCCGTTTTTCTAGCTTTTCATCTTTATAAACTATTTTAGTTTCTACATCAGGCCTAGATTCATTTCGTGTTAAGTTATCCACGCGGTCGCCGTGCAATATTACTAGTTCACCTTTGACACCTTTACGATTAACTAACCAACCGTTGAAATCTAAACAAAAATTGTTTAAATTTTTATAATCGAATCTTAAGTTATTGCTAGGTCGATCGAGGCACCAATGAAAGTGACCAGAGAGGCTATGTGATAGCGGCTCAATAGATAAGGAATATTGTGACATAGTGTTTTTTTCTTATAAGTAATTTGCTACTAAATCATAGTCTGGCACATCATAAGTGCTAAAAATATCTTAGATAATATCGACTTTTATCCCTTTGACCTGGCTGCATTCTTTAAGTAACTGATTAAGTGTTAATTATATCATTCAGAGGAAGTATATTTCGTTTGAAATCATGAATACAATCAATGAAGTCAAGTTTGTATTAAAGAGGGTTTTCAAAAAGTACTTAGAGGTCATCGTTAAGAACGTCTTTTCGTTATTATCACTGACATGAAATATTATTTTTTATTTTGTCATACTTTTGTAGTTGGGTTTACGGAACGCGTTGACGAAATTGCGAATGACTATTCCCATATTATAATAGGTATCAAGTATCCTCGTATGGGCTTTCCTACTGCCTCGTTTGGAATAGTACCAGCTTTTACCTACTTCACAAGTTGAGCGTACAAGTTATCTCAAGCAGCGTTTCTAATGTTTTCAATTTGTTAGTGAGTTAATAGATTCTTTGCCTAAGTTATGTTCATTGATTAACCACATAAGTTAAAAGTAAACGACGATTAACGAAAAGTTAGTGTTTTTATGGCATCATGGCAAAATAATGGATTTAGGGTTAAATATGGTATTGAGAGCGTTTAAAAGAAAACTTGCGAGCACGTATAGAAGGTTAATTACCGAGCCAAAACTCTTAAGTGCTCTTGAGCGAGAAAAGTTACTAGACAGAGAATGGTACCTTAATGAAAACCCAGATGTAGCTGCAGCTAATCTATGCCCAAATTTGCATTTTATAAGATTCGGGATTCTAGAGGGGAGGCTTCCAATTCGAGACTTCAATGCAAAGAAAGTCACGGAGCAAATACAAAAATCTAGTCCAGAATTATCACACTTGTTAAGAGAAAATCTCAGAGCCTTCCCATCCTCATATGAGAATGTGTCACTGACAGAGAATTCTCATTTTTCGATATATGAACAACTCGAATTCCCTAAAGTTGACGTTGTGCGCTCAATTAATGTTCGGTACCTTGAGGCGCATGTTTCAATAATTGTCCCAGTGTACAATGCATTTTCAGAAACCAGAAAGTGCTTAGATTCCATTTTACAAGCTGAAATACCGAACACTAGTGTGTTTATTATTAATGACGCAAGCCCTGAGGCCGGTTTTGATGCGCTGGCCTGTGAGTATAGAAGTGATAAATTCATTTTTTTAGAAAATACTCACAACCTTGGTTTCAGTGGAACAATAAATAAAGGTATCAAATACGCGGGTAATCATCGCTTCGATAGCGATATTCTTATATTAAACTCAGATACTATTGTAAGTCGTTGGTGGCTCAGAGAATTAAAACTTGTAGCGATGAGTAGCGACGAGATTGGAACAGTTACGGCGGTATCCAATGCAGCAGGTCCATTTAGTGTCCATACATTTTCTTCAACTCCATCTTTGAGCGAAATTAACGTTTTCGCAGATGTTTTACGAGAGAGGGCGCCTTTAGTTAGTCCACCCTTACCTACGGGACACGGATTCTGTATGTATATTAAAGGCGAACTTCTAGACGACATAGGTGTGTTCGACAGTCATTCGTTTCCAAAAGGATATGGTGAAGAAAATGACTTCTGTATGAGAGCGGTTAAGAAAGGGTGGAAAAACACGTTCGCAGCTAGAAGCTTTGTCTACCACAAACAAAATGCAAGCTTCAAAGAACAAAAGGCTAAGTTAATTTCCAACGGGAGAGCAAAAGTAGATTCACTGCATCCTGAGTATAATAAGTTGCTAAACCGAACCTTTAATTCTAACGCATATAAATCTTTCATGTCATATTTGGGCTTTGTTACTCAAATGAAAACATCAAAGTCTCAGCCATTGCCTAAAATACTTTACGTAATTTCTACGGAAACTGGAGGGACACCCCAAACGAACTTGGATTTAATGAAACAGGTTTCAGCGAAGTATGCATGTTATTTACTCGTTTCCGACTCTAAAACTGTGAAATTGTTCGTGCTCGAAGAGAACAATTTAACATTGATTCAGCTGCATGCGTTACATGAAAAGATCCATCCTTCTACTCATGAAAGCACAGAATACGACGCTGTGGTTTCAAAGTGGATCGGTTTGTTAAATATTAGTTTGCTGCACATTCGCCATATGGGGTGGCATAGCTTCGGTCTCATTGAATATTCACATAACTATGGAATACCTATAGTATTTAGTTTTCATGACTTTTATACGGTGTGTCCTACGGTTAAGCTTTTGGATGGTGACAAGTTCTATTGTGGTGGTGTTTGCAGTGATACAAGTAAACCATGCGTTCCAGAGTTATGGCCAGCAAAGCAGCTTTCCAATTTAAACGACTTCGAAGTGTATACATGGCAACGTAGATTTAGAAAGTACTTACGCTATATCTCAAACTTTGTTACTACAAGCGAATCGACAAAAGAAGTGATTTCGAAAGTATATCCTACGATTTCCTCAGATACTTTTCATATTATTCCACATGGTCGAGACTTCACTGAGTTTAGTCAACTCGCTAAATACCCAGACGAAAATAAGAAGTTCAAGCTAGTTTGCCCAGGAAATATAAATATCGCTAAGGGGTTGTCATATATAAATGAACTCGCAGAGGCAGCTTCAGATATATTAGAAATTCATATTGTTGGAAAAGTATCCAATGAAGTGCAACTTTCTTCGAAGTTGATTCTTCATGGGGAATATGATCGTGAGCAGTTGAAAGACATCATCGCAAATATCGAACCATCTTTCGGTGGTGTCTTTTCAATCTGGCCAGAAACTTGGTGTCATACAGTGACTGAACTGCTTTCTTGTGGTATTCCTTTATTCACTTTTGGAATGGGCGCTATCGAAGAAAGAGTCAGAAAAGGAAATTTTGGGTGGATATTACGGAGCAACAAGCCAATTGATTTAGCGAGTAAATTAGCTGATACTTCATTCAGTGTGGAGTGGGAAGATAAAATGAAAAATGTCCTGAAGTGGCAATGTGGAGAGGGCTTGATATTATCCTCCCACCATATGGCCTCCCAATATTTGAATATCTACAAAAATTTAATTTGAATAGACTTAAGGTATTATTTTGAGAAAAGGAATTATTTTAGCTGGCGGCTCAGGTACGCGCCTACATCCGCTTACGAAAGTTGTAAGTAAACAGTTAATGCCCGTATACGACAAACCCATGATTTATTACCCACTTACTACACTAATGATGTCGGGTATTAAAGATGTGCTGATAATAACGACTCCTGAAGAGCAGCAGCGCTTTATCGATCTTATTGGAGATGGTTCTGCTTTAGGAATGAACATTCAGTACGCCATTCAGCCTTCACCCGATGGTTTAGCACAAGCATTCCTAATTGGTGAGGATTTTATTGGCAACGATAGTTGTTCACTTGTTCTAGGCGACAATATCTATTACGGACACGATTTAAAGCTTTCGTTACAGAGCGCTTATAAGCAAGAGCTCGGAGCTACAGTGTTTGGCTATCATGTTACGGACCCTGAGCGATACGGTGTTGTAGATTTTGATGACGATTGGAATGCTCTATCTATAGAAGAAAAGCCAACGAATCCGAAGTCGAATTATGCAGTAACCGGACTATATTATTACGATAATCGAGTGGTCGACTTTGCCAAAGAAGTTAAGCCTTCTCACCGCGGTGAGTTAGAAATTACCGATTTAAATAACCTTTATCTTCAAGACGGTAGCTTAAAAGTAGAGTTGATGGGCCGTGGCTCTGCATGGTTAGATACTGGCACGCTAGACTCTTTATTAGATGCTGCAAATTTTGTGGCAGCGATAGAAAAGCGCCAAGGCTTGAAAGTGTGCTGCCCCGAAGAGGTAGCTTATAGAATGGGCTATATTGATGCAGCACAGCTCGAGAAATTGGCGGCGCCGCTGAAGAAAAGTGGCTATGGCGACTATCTTTTGAAAGTGATTAACGACCGCGTAAAATGACACATAAACCAGTAAACGGATTATAAAGAATTCATGCAAGCAATTAGTACTGACATCCCCGACGTAAAAATAATAGAACCCAAAGTATTTGGCGACGAACGCGGCTTCTTTTTAGAAACTTTTCGCACCGACTGGTTCAAGAAAGAATGCGCGAATGTCGAATTCGTTCAAGACAACCACTCAAAATCGAGCCAAGGCATTCTACGTGGTTTGCACTATCAGCTAGAACAAACTCAAGGCAAACTAGTGCGCGTGGTAAGCGGTGAGGTATATGACGTTGCCGTAGATATGCGTAAAGATTCGCCTACCTATGGAAAATGGGTTGGCGTTATGTTGTCGGCTGAAAACAAGCGCCAGCTTTGGGTGCCAGCCGGTTTTGCTCATGGTTTTTATGTAACTAGCGAGTCCGCTGAGTTTGTATATAAATGTACAGACTACTATCACCCTGAGTCTGAAGTGTCGATAAACTACAACGATCCTACGTTGGGCATAACCTGGCCGTTAGTGAATGGTGAAAAGCCCTCGCTTTCTGGAAAAGATGAAAACGGCACTGCGTTTGTTGATGCGCCTACATTCTAACCGGCAACGCATTTAAGGATACATTTATGAAAATTGTTGTTATTGGTAATGCAGGGCAGCTGTCGTATGAACTGGTGCGGATTTTGGGCGAAGATACTATTTGTTTAGGCCCTGAAGATACCGACATTACGAAAGAAGACGTGTTGTCGAAAACTCTGTCTCAGCTTTCCCCTGATGTGATTATTAACGCTGCTGCTTACACAGCGGTTGATAAAGCCGAAGACGATTTAGCGTTATGCCATGCCATTAACGCCACCGCCGTAGAAAACTTAGCGAAGTATTGTAATCAGGCCGGCACTTTTCTAGTGCATGTATCTACCGACTATGTTTTTAATGGGCATAAGGGTTCCCCTTATTTGCCTAACGACCCAATAGAGCCGCAGGGCGCTTACGGGAAAACAAAAGCCGAAGGCGAAAAAGCGTTACTAGATCTGCTGCCAGATGCGAGTTGTTTAATTCGCACTGCGTGGGTGTATTCGGCTCATGGCAATAACTTTGTGAAAACCATGCTTCGCTTAATGGCTGATAAGCCGCAGCTAACGGTAATCGACGATCAAATAGGTACGCCTACATGGGCCAAAGGCTTGGCAGAGGCATGTGTGTCGGCTGCTGAAAATAAAACAGCTGGTGTATATCACTGGACGGACGAAGGCGTAGCCAGTTGGTACGATTTTGCATTGGCTATTCAAGAGCTGGGCGTTGAGAAAGGCTTGTTGAGTAACGCTATTCCTGTGTTGCCTATTCCTACTAGTGCATATCCAACGCCAGCAAAGCGCCCCCATTACAGCGTGTTAGATAAAACATCGGCAAGAGAAGCATTTTCATCTTGTAACCCCACACACTGGCGCAAGCAGTTATCGGCAATGATGGATGAGTTAGAGAAAGAGACCAATGAGTAAAACAATATTAGTAACAGGCGGAGCAGGGTTTATTGGCTCGGCAGTAGTGCGCCATCTTATAAACGATACTGAGCACACAGTAGTTAACTTAGATAAGCTAACGTATGCAGGTAATTTAGAGTCGCTAACCAGTATTTCTGATAACGCCAGATATAGCTTCGAGCAAGTAGACATTTGCGATGCTGAAGAAGTTAAGCGCGTACTTACAGAATATCAACCCGATATTATTATGCACTTAGCGGCAGAATCCCATGTTGATCGTTCAATAGACGGCCCTGGTGAATTCATTCAAACAAACGTAGTAGGTACTTACACACTATTAGAGCAAGCACGTGCGTATTGGTCTTCACTTGAAGGCGATAAAAAAGCGGGTTTTAAATTCCATCATATTTCTACTGATGAAGTGTATGGCGATTTACCGCACCCTGATGAAGTAGAGCCAGGCACAGCGCTGCCTTTGTTCACTGAAATAACGCCTTACGCGCCAAGCTCACCATATTCCGCAAGTAAAGCCAGTTCCGATCAGCTAGTTCGTTCTTGGCTACGCACTTATAAGTTGCCTACGCTTGTTACTAATTGCTCTAATAACTACGGCCCTTATCACTTCCCAGAGAAGTTGATACCCCTAGTTATTTTAAATGCCCTAGCGGGTAAACCGCTACCAGTATATGGAAAGGGCAATCAAATACGCGACTGGCTGTATGTTGAAGACCATGCCCGTGCGCTAGTGCTAGTGGCTCTTGAAGGCAAAATAGGCGAAACGTATAACATTGGCGGGCATAACGAAAAGCAAAACATTGAAGTAGTGCATACTATTTGTTCTATTTTAGATGATGTTAAGCCGAAGGAAAGCAAGTACGCAGAGCAAATTACTTACGTACAAGACCGCCCTGGCCACGACATGCGCTATGCTATTGATGCCAGCAAAATAGAGCGTGAACTTGGTTGGGCGCCGCAAGAAACCTTCGAAAGTGGCATTCGTAAAACTGTTGAATGGTATTTGGCGAACGAAGGCTGGTGGAAAGCGGTATTAGATGGAAGCTATCAAGGTGAACGTTTAGGGACTGCTAGTTAATACACTTACGCTTCCACAGATGTTAGACTATAGGGTCGTTTTGCTGCGCATTGCGGCCTTTTTATATTAATGGCTTTGAATCGTCTACATGAAAAAAATAGCAATGCGGTCTGTTCGCGCCGCTCTTCAACTAATTCCTAAAACTCTGAAAGATAAGCTTAAACAAAATGAACGTTTAACCGGTTTGTATGTTCGGTCGGTAAGAAAGTCCGGACTATTTTTCGATGCCCCAACGCCTAAGCAAACGCAGGCGTTATACAACCACTGGCTTGAAGTGAACGAATCTGCTTTCTCAGATTCAATAACTAAAATTGGCGAGTGGCAAGCAGTAATATTTGGCACCGACAACCAGGGCGTGACAGAGGGAAACATTAAAACTCTTGGTGCGAAAGCTTGCTTAATAACGGGCGAATTGGCGCTGGGTGCAATAGAAAAGAAAGTCTCACTGTTAGACGACAGGTTACCTACATTGTTGCTAAATGGTGGTGACCTATTAGAAAGCACTGCTATTTACCATCTTTTTGAAGCGTTAAAAGGTAATGATTTAGTCTATTGTGATACTGACGAACTTAGTAGTAATGGGACTAAAATGTCACCAAGGTTTTTACCAAGTTGGAACCCCGAGCTTCAATATTCTACGGGATATATCAATAGCGGGGTAATGGTCAAAACTTCGCGGTTAAAGTCGCTACATATTTCTAATCAAACATCAATTGCTGAGGTAATTACTGAACTTTCTCTATCTATCAATGATTTAATGGTTAATCATATGCCGTTACCCTTGGTGCATCTTTCAATCACAGAAAATAATGAAGCAAAATCGCTGGAACGTGTGAAGATGGTGATAGAAAGACATTCAAAAGCTACAGTCGAATTGGATGAAAAGTTTAACGTTAACCGACTTTGCTGGCCCAATACAAATCCAATGGTGAGCTTAATCATTCCCACGAAAAACGGGAAAGCTTTGGTGAAAGCGTGCATCGAGTCAATTCTAGAGAAAACCACCTACCAAAATTACGAAATATTGCTGATTGATAACGGCTCTGACGAGCAGGAAAGTATTGAGTACTTTGACTATTTAGACACTTTGGATAAGGTTCGAGTTCTTTGTTATCCAGCGCCATTTAATTACTCTGCAATTAATAACTTCGGTGTTAAACATGCAAAAGGTTCCATTCTTGGGTTAGTAAATAATGATATTGAGGTTATATCGCCTGATTGGCTAACATACATGGTTGGTCACGTTGAGCGGGAAAGCGTTGGCTGTGTTGGTGCAAAGTTGCTTTATTCCGATACGCGTATCCAGCACGCTGGTGTTGTTTTAGGCTACGGCGGTGGTGCTGGCCATGCTCACAAGAACTTTCCGCGTTTTCATACTGGTTACTTAAAAAGGATAGTTGCTACAAGCAACTACAGTGCGGTAACCGCAGCGTGTTTATTAGTTAAACGCGCGCATTTTGATGCCGTAAACGGTTTGAATGAAAAAGACCTTTCTATTGCCTTTAACGATGTAGATTTTTGTTTGAAGGTTAAGGGCTTAGGCGTTAATAATATTTACTGTGCAGAAGCAGAGCTTTTCCATCATGAATCGGTCAGTAGAGGCTTAGATATTTCACCTGAAAAAGCGGCCCGTTTTAATCGCGAATTATCGTATTTACAAACTACATGGCGTTCATTTATAAAAAGTGATCCGGCTTATAATCCAAACTTAACTCTTAAGCGAGAGAACTTCTCAATTAAAACTCCTACCGAGTTAAAGATTGAGTGACAAAGGCATAGTTGATGCATGAGCATAAAACATAGTTTTGATACACTATTTCAAGAATTTGATAAGTTAAGCGTAGTGTTCATCATTGTTTAAAATTACTATGCAATATTAGTTGTGTAGTTATCGAAATTTATTTGTATAAAACTGGAGAAAAGTTAAATGGATAGTACTATGCAGAAGCTCAAAATAGCCGTAGCAGGCACAGGCTATGTAGGGCTTTCAAATGCAGTGTTACTTGCGCAGCACAATGAAGTGAAAGCAGTTGACTTGGTAGCTGAAAAAGTCGAAATGCTTAACAATAAAAAGTCTCCAATTGAAGACAAAGAAATAGCCGAGTATTTAACAACGAAAGAGTTGAACCTTGTAGCAACGCTTGATGCGCAAGAAGCATATAAAGATGCAGACTATGTTGTTATTGCAACACCAACGGATTACGACCCGCAAACTAATTACTTCAATACAGGTAGTGTAGAGGCGGTTATCAAAACAGTGATGGAAATTAATCCTAACGCTGTGATGATTGTAAAATCGACCGTGCCGGTAGGGTTTACTAAAGACGCAAAAGCCCGTTTTGGCTCTGACAATATTATCTTTTCGCCTGAATTTTTACGTGAAGGCAAAGCGCTTTATGATAATCTTTACCCAAGCCGTATCATCGTAGGCGAGCGTAGTGAACGCGCGGAGGTTTTCGCAAAACTGCTTCAGCAAGGTGCAATAAAAGAGAACATCGATGTTTTATTCACCGACAGTACTGAAGCAGAAGCCATCAAACTTTTCGCCAACACTTACTTGGCAATGCGTGTCGCGTACTTTAACGAACTAGATAGCTATGCAGAGCGTAATGGTTTAGACACTAAACAAATCATCGAAGGTGTCGGTTTAGACCCACGCATCGGCAATCATTACAACAACCCAAGTTTTGGTTACGGTGGTTATTGCTTACCAAAAGATACTAAGCAATTGCTTGCTAACTACAGTGAAGTGCCGAACAACATGATTCAGGCTATTGTAGATGCTAACCGTACGCGTAAAGATTTTATCGCCGATTCAATTGTAAGCCGCCAGCCTAAGATTGTAGGTATATACCGTCTTATCATGAAGTCGGGCTCAGATAACTTCCGCGCAAGTGCGATTCAAGGCATCATGAAGCGTATTAAAGCGAAAGGTATAGAGGTTGTGGTATACGAGCCAGTGCTTAAGGAAGAAGATTTCTTTAATTCACGCGTAGTAAACGACTTAGAAGAGTTTAAGAAAATCTCGGACGTAATCGTAGCAAACCGTGTAACGGGCGATATCGAAGACGTACTAGATAAAGTATACAGCCGCGACCTGTTCAACGCTGACTAATCATGAATTGTGGGGTCAGAGTCCTGACTCTGCCCCCACAACTTAAACAGCGTTATTTGTCAGAACGCCCATATCTATCTGAGAAACGGACAATGTCATCTTCCCCAAGGTAAGCTCCAGATTGTACTTCAATTAGTTCTAGTGGAATCTTTCCTGGATTTTCTAATGCATGAACCGCACCAATAGGAATATAAACAGATTCATTTTCCGTTAGCATTTGCGTTTCATCGCCTATTGTCACATTAGCTGTACCTGATACTACAACCCAGTGTTCAGCTCTATGGTGATGCATTTGAACTGATAGTTTTTCACCTGGCTTCACGGTAATACGCTTAACTTTAAAACGTCCACCATTGTCTATTGAATCGTAACTTCCCCAAGGTCTGAAAACTTCGCGGTGAAACTCAAATTCAGGGCGCTTTTCAGCTTTCAAACGGTTCACGACGGTTTTGATGTGTTCTGCGTTTTTCTTATTCGCCACCATAACAGCATCTTTGGTCTCAACTACAACCACGTCTTCCAGGCCAATAACTGCAACGAGGCTGTGCTCGGCATTCACATAGCTGTTGGTGGTGCCTTCTAATAAGGTGTCGCCTATAGTTACATTGCCATTTGCGTCCTTTTCTCCCGTCTCCCAGAGAGACGACCAACTGCCTACATCAGACCAACCTGCATCTAGTGTTACCATCGCGGCTTCAGATGTTTTTTCCATTACTGCATAGTCGATAGAATCGCTTGGGCATGAAGCAAAAATGTCTTTGTCTACACGAACAAAGTCGAGATCTTTTTCGGTTTTTTCAATCGCCTTTTTACATACCGAATATATGTCAGGTGCGTGCACTTCCAGAGCCTTTAAAAATGCACTGGCTTTAAACATAAACATGCCGCTATTCCAAAAATACTCGCCTGAACTTACGTATTGTGTTGCGGTAGGCATATCTGGCTTTTCAACAAATTCACTTACATCGAAGCCAATATTTAGCTTGTTTCCGGCTTTTATATAGCCGTAACCAGTATGAGGCTGAGTGGGGACAATACCGAAAGTAACTAACTTACCTTGTTCAGCTAGAGCCTGGGCTTCTTTAATTTTGGTACGAAACGTATCGCTATCTTTTATTAAGTGATCGGCGGCTAATACCAAAAGAACAGGATCTTCCCCGTTTTCGCTAGCTTGAAATGCAGCAAGTGCAATAGCAGGAGCTGTATTGCGACCAACTGGCTCTAAAAGAATATCGCTGTTATCGACACCTATTTGTCGCATTTGCTCTGCAACAAGAAAACGGTGTTCTTCGTTACAGATAATAGAAGGTGGCAAAGACTCTATGCCATTGAGTCTCAGCACAGTTTCTTGAATCATTGTTTTGTCAGAAGTGAGTGACAAAAACTGCTTAGGTAGTGCGGCGCGAGATTTTGGCCATAAGCGGCTTCCCGTGCCGCCTGCAAGAATAACTGGCTTCATTAGCGTTCCTTGATTTATTAAATGCTTTTTCTGATTCCAGTATACTGGGTTATAGGGAACTTAAAAACAATGCAATTCCACATTTACAACGCATCATTTCAAAGCGTTAATCAATCTAATCCCGTAAGCGGGAAAGTGTTCGTCTTTCGTTAATATTTGCAGTCCTTCGGCTTGAGCTTGGGCAATCAGCATTCGGTCAAATGGATCATGGTGGTGCGTTGGCAGTCTTCCTGCTTGCTGACCGTGAAACAAACTAATGGGCAATGCGCTGAAACCAAGCTCTTCAACAAGCGACTCTATATCATCTTGTACCGACAGTTTTCCGAGTTGTTGTTTTATCGACATTTCCCAAACAGAAGCAGAGCTAACATAAATGGAGTTTTCAGTATTAGAAATGTGCTTTTGAGCGTTCAGACCTAATTGTTCATCACCGCTCATCCACCAAATTAAAACGTGGGTATCCAGCAAGATCCTTTTCATTACAAACCAAACATATTTGCTATATCTTCGTTAACCTCTTTCGAGTCGAAGTCCTTCGTTGCATAAACTTGTCCTCTGAATTGCCCAAAAATGCGCTTTTTATCTGTTTTACAAGGCACAAGCTTTACTGCTGGCTTTCCCGACTTGGCGATAACAACTTCTTCACCGGCCTCTGCCCGTTCGACAAGTTGGGATAACTTACTTTTTGCTTCATGCATATTAGCTTGCATTCAAAACCCCTCATGGACTTAGCTAAACTTAGCTATAATAATAGTTCAAAAAATCAACAGTTGCAATCGCGTCCTCTTTTCAGTTCATATCTAACGTTTGTAGCTCCAAAATCTAACAAGCAGTCAAACCAAATACCTATCGTATTAATGCTGCGGTATCTTTAATCAACAAAGATCATTCACAAAAAACTTCCCAAACCCCTAAATTCAAAATAGAATCCGCGCCAATTCAACCCCTGCCACCAAGCCTTAAGCTTACTCACACCCGGCGGGGAAGAAGCATGCTTTAAATTATGGAGTCAGAGTACATTTCTGCCTCCAATGCTAACTGTTCACAGGTTACTAAAACCAGTAAACAAAGTGTCGAGGTCATGCTACCTACCATATTACCCAGTATGAACTTCGTTTCGTTTTAGTTTGCTTTTATTAGCGGAGTCGTTATGAATAGGCTGCGTGAGCTGTCCAGCCAAGTGATGGATGTTTACCAATCTCTTTCCCAAGAATTCAGTGCATATCAATCTAGCCAGTCACTAAACTGCCTTGAGAGATGCGGTGCATGTTGCAATAATCCCGACATTGAAGTGTCGCCATTAGAAATGCTGCCTTTAGCACTTCATCTGTTTGATACAGGACGGGCTGAACAGGAGTTTGACGAGCTAGACAACTACAGCGGCTTCGCCTGTAAACAATATCAACGCTTAAGTTTGGACGGTAAAGAAGGTTTTTGCGGAATATACGAATACCGACCTGGCATTTGCCGTATGTTCGGTGCAGCAGGTTATAAAACCAAATCTGGCGAAGCCACACTTTCGGTGTGTAAACCAATTAAGCAAGCTGTACCACAGAAGTATGCGGCTGCCCTAATTTCCATACAGCCGCAGCGCTCAGACGCAATCGAACAACTGTTCATAGGCGATATCGCTGCAAATAATGCTGGTCAATCTACAGCTATCAAGCCGCCTATGATCGCAGAAGGTAGACAGAAGCTCGCACAACTTGACTACGAGCTAGGCGATAAGCTTATGCCGATAAACGATGCACTTCGCTTCATGTTAGAAAAGATACTGACGCTTAGCTACTATTCACAAGATATAGATGATGGCGTTGCGGCTTAATAACCGCAGAGCAGAGTTGATACCCTGCGTTTGTTGTTAAAGCGTGTTTTGTCTACCCCAATGTTATCCCCTGCGATACAAAATGTGATAGCGAGATACCCAAGTTTAAAGGTAGATAAACAGCGAATGTCATATTATCCATAAAATACTGGGGAATAGGATGTCTTCGAAATGGATAAGAAAGTCGTTGATCGTGAGTGTTTCGAGGTAGTCGAGACGCTCGCTGAAGATGCATACATTGGTCGCGGACGTTTCGACTGGTCAAAAGTTCAGCAGGAAGCGCATCGCTTGCTTGACGAGCGCTTCGGTGAATCACAAGTAGAGCTTTGCGTGGAAAAATGCAAAGGCTAAACTAGTTATTGAAAATCTCTTTTGCTGAGCCAATGATATGCTCACTCAGCGTGTACTCTGCGCGACTTTTGCCTGTAATTGCGTAATATCGTTCACTCAAAGCCTCTGATTTGCCAATACAATGCACATCGTATTGTTTTTCTACATGCTCGGCTATCGCCGAAGGGGCGCAAAATACACCAAAGTTCTCGCTACCAAATAGTTTTAATAGAGCGCTATCGTCGAACTCTGCCACAATTTTGGGGTACAGTTGCTCTGTTGCTAGCCAGCTGGATAGGGCGTGTCTAATACCTGAGGTGTTACCCTGCATTAAAAGTGGCATGTGGTTTAGGCAGTCAGGAAAGCGTTGGTTGGCAGAAAGTGGTTGCTTGGCAAAAAAGCTTAGCGAACTTTCACCAAGGAAGTAGCTGTTTGCGTTTACTTGGGTGCCCGGAGCAATTCCTCTGTCAGCCACAATGAAATCGACAGCGTTAATGGCCAGTTCTTTTAGCAGTCCATCAAAGCTATCTTCTCTTATCACAAATCTCACGTTGGCAAATTTACGCATGGTGCCGTGAACAAAATCGTAAAAAAGCACTTTTGGAATACCATTTGTAATACCTATCACAAATTCTTTCGTATTCACTTTATCGCTATTATTAAGTATTTCAGCCAGTTGATTACCCTTGTGAAATATTTCACTGGCATACTGATAGGTAACTTTACCTCTCGAGTTAAGGTATAGCCGCTTGTTTATTCTGTCGAATAGGACATAGCCAAGCTGGTTTTCGAAGGTACTAAGTTGCCCGCTAACCGTTTGAGGAGTAACGTGAAGTATATTGGCTGCCTTAGCAATACTGCCTTCGCGGGCGACCAGATAAAAATAGTATAAATGATGGTAGTTTAGGTGATGCATAATTTTACAAAATAGAAGAAGGGCAGGAAATGTACTCTGACCCCATAATTCATAATCGCAATTATTTTCGATGAAGTATTCAGAATATAACAGATTTATTCTAACTCAGTATTGAAATACACTAATTATTGTTGCTGTTACCCACAATTAAGAACAGCGCGTTTCTCACTTTTCTAAGCTAGCGGTATATTGAAGACATAACTATGGCTAAACCAATAAATTTACGCAAAACGCGAAAAACGCTTTTTTCGCTTCTAAAACCCGAGGCTGGCTTTTTCTGGGTTGCTATTGCCTACGGTGTTGCAATTAGTTTAATGACATTGGCAGTGCCAATTGCAGTGCAAACCCTAATCAACAGTATCGCCAACATAGGCTCAACCCGTGCTGTGGTCATCCTAGCTGTTATCTTGTTTCTTACTTTATTTATATCAGGTGTGTTTAGCGCCCTTCGTATGCGGGTGATGGAGTTTTACGAGCGAAAGGTTTACGCGCGTTTAACTGCCGACATCGGACTTAAAACTATTCTCGCGCCCCATAGCTTTTTTGAAGGGCGGCAAAACGTCAGCATAACCCAGCGCTATTTCGACATTATGACGTTTCAAAAGAACATCCCGTCTTTGATGATCGACGGCTTTGCCTTGGTATTGCAGATGCTGGTGGGCTTCACTTTGGTATCCTTTTACCACCCGGCGTTGTTCGCGTTTAACGTAGTGCTTTTACTTACCATGTATGCGGTGTGGAAAATTTGGGGCCGCGGCGCTAAGCGCACTGCTATCGAGTTATCTCACGCGAAATACGAGTCGGCCAAGTGGCTTCACGATATTGCTATTGCTCACGAGTTCTTTAAGTCGGCAGATCATGTCGAGTACGCCGGGCGTAGTACCGAAGGTTACATTAGTGACTATGTGCAAAAACATAAGAACCATTTTCATTACACGTTCTCGCAGGTGGTCATGTTCTTATTAATGTATGCCGTAGCCAGTGCTTCTTTATTGGGTATTGGCGGTGTACTGGTGGTACAAGGTGAACTGTCTATTGGTCAGCTAGTTGCCGCTGAGCTGGTTATGTCAGCCGTATTCTTTGGTTTATCTCGCTTCACTCAATACTTAAAGCTTTATTACGAACTTTACGGAGCAGCCGAAAAGCTAGGTGGCGCTTTAGCTATGCCGCAAGAAGAGCTTAACGCGTCAGAACATATACCCGCATCATCAAAACTGGTATTTAACGATGTCGAACTTAAACACGGTAACGATACCTGCCAGTTAAACGTGGTATTCGAACCTGGCACTAAGTACTTTGTGACTACAGATAAAAGCTGGGTTCAAAAGCAGCTTGTAGGTTTATTGAAGCAGTACGACAGGGTTAAGTCGGGCGATATTTTATTGGGTGAATTAAGCCTTAACGATTACGACACCCACGAGCTAAGGCAAGCGGTGACTATCTTAGATCGCTCGCTGATTATTGAAGTGTCGATAGAGCGTTACTTAAAGCTCGCTCACCCACAGGCCACCATTGCTGATATTCGCGCAGCGCTTGAAGAAGTGGAAATGACCAAGACAATTGACGGCTTGCCCGAGGGCCTTCAAACGAAAGTGTCTGTATTGGGCGCGCCATTGCAGCCGCTTGAGTTCTTATTACTTAAACTGGCTGCTGCCATTATCGCCAAACCTAAATTATTGATATTGAATCAACACTTTGATGCGATCCCTATTGAACTTCGCGCGCGCCTTCTAAACCGCTTAACCAAGTACGATTTTACGGTAATGTACTTTTCAAACATCCCAATACCCGAATGCTTCGATGGTGTGATACATCTGCACGACAACGCCACCGCTATGCTTAGCGAGTATAATAATGGGGTAGCGCCAGTGAGTTTAGATGTGCAAAGCGATAACAAGAACGCAAATAAGGAGGGTGAATAAGTGAATAACGCAGAACGTCGCTTTTTAGACAACATTACGTCGTTACCTTCTTTAAACGTGCCAAAGCTACACCGGGTAGTCACCGGCGTGATTATTTTCTTAGTGCTTGCTGCTGGCTTAATACTGTACTTCACGCCTTGGATCCAAACCGCTTATGGCACAGGTATGGTGGACTCACTCGACCCGAAAGACAGAACCCAACCTATAAACGCGCTTGTAGATGGGCAGGTAAAGCAGTGGCATGTGAGGGAAGGGCAACAGGTGAAGGCGGGCGACCCTATCGTGACGCTTATTGATATTGATGCACAGCGTCTTGAAAAGCTTCAGTCTCAGCTATCTGCCGCCAACCTAAAGAATCAAGCGAATGAAACGGCGGTAAGAAATGCTGAGAACAACTTAGCCCGCCAGAAGTCACTTGAAGCGCAGGGGCTGGTGTCGCGCAAAGAAGTAGAGCAAGCCGAAATTAAAGTGCAGGAGTTACGTGCTAAAGCTGCAGCGTCTGTTTCTGAAATAAACGAGGCCAGCATGATCTTGTCTCGCCAATCTACGCAAACAAAGCTTGCGCCGGTGGATGGCACTGTGGTGCGTTTATTATCTGGAGGTGTGTCTACTTTCGTGAAATCAGGAGACATCCTAGGCCAATTTATTCCTGCCGATGCGAAGCGTAGCGTGCGTGTTACCGTAAGAGGGTTAGATGCACCATTAGTAAAGCCGGGTGCTAAAGCGCGCTTGCAGTTTGAAGGCTGGCCAGTGTTTCAGTTTAGCGGCTGGCCCGGCAGCGCAATTGGCACCTTTGGTGGTGAAGTGGTCTACGTTGAGCCAGTGGCAAATGCTATGGGCGACTTCAACGTTTGGATACGCCCAGATGAGTCAGATATTCCATGGCCAGCAGAAAGTTCGGCCCGTTTAGGTAGCCGCGTAAAAGCGTGGGTGTTATTGGAAGAGGTACGCCTGGGTTACGAAATGTGGCGACAGCTGAATAACTTCCCGCCGCTGCCAACTCAAGAATCACCTTCAAGCGGTGGTAAAGGTTCTGGAGCATCAATATGGTAGCGCGAAGCTTTATCTCGTTATTATTGGCACTCGCGCTTTTGGGCAGCGTTAGCAGTGCTAAGGTACTGGCGCAAAGTCAAACTACACAGCCCGCACCTTCTATAGAAGGGTTAATAGAAAGCATGGTGAATTATCACCCTTATGTGCTTGCGATAAATGAAGGTAACTACCAAGCCGCGGCTGAACTTGAAATTGCCAGAAGCAGTTTCGACCCTTTTATAGAACAGAAAACGAAAAGCCGCGTATCAGGTTATTACGATGGAACCAATTTAACCCAGCGCTTTACTAACCCCATAGAGGATTACAATGCCTCGGTTTTCGGTGAGTACCGCATCGCAGGTGGTGATTTCCCTAGCTACGAAGGATATTACGATACGCTATCTGGCGGAGAAGCAAGTGTTGGCATTGCCATGTCATTGCTACAAAACCGCGAAATAGACAAACGCCGAACCGCGCTAAGAAATGCGGGGCTAGCGTCATCCCAATGGCAAGCATTAGCAAGCAGTCTAATTAATGACTTTGTATATAAAGGGGTAAGTGAGTATATCGCGTGGTATGAAAGTGCCCTGCAAATAGACGCGGTAACCGAATTGCTTAATACCGCTTTTGAACGTGAAAAAGCCTTGGTTACACGGGTAGAAAAAGGCGATTTAGCCAGTATCGTGCTAACCGAGTTCAAAGCAAACTTGCTACAGCAGCGTTTAACCTTGGCTGAACTAAAACAAAAGCGGGATATGCATGCGCAAATGCTGTCTTTTTACTGGCGTTCGCCAAGCGGTGACATGCAAGCGGTCAAAAGCGATAAACCACCAAAAGACATTAACTGGCCATATTGGGTGGGCAACGGTCAACTTGTCACACTGCGCAATGCGCTGCGCGAGCATCCCGAACTGGATGTTATGAAGTTAGAGCAGCAGGTGGTAGAAAATAAAGTGGCGCTTGCTGACAACGCGTTGTTACCTAAACTTGACCTTACCGCCTCTATCGCCAGAGATGTGGGGGCGGGTTCACAAACCCTTGAAGGTACAGAAACAAAAGTTGGGTTGTCTTTTTCTTACCCTTTGGGTAACAGAAAGGCCAAAGCGGAACGTGCACAGCTTCAGTCAAAGCAACGAGAGCTGGCGCACAAACTCACGTCTACCGAGCAAGCAATAGCGCAACGCTTTGAACAAGCGCTGGTGTATTGGGGGCAGGCAAAAGACATTGTATCGCTGCAAAGCGAAAACGCTGCATTAGCCAAAACTTTATCTAAGGTAGAGAAGACGCGCTTCGATGCTGGCGACAGTGATATGTTTGTTTTAAATGCCCGTGCTCAAAACGAAATTAAAGCGAAGATGAAAGAGATCAAAGCCAGGGTAGATTTGTTAAAAGCAGAACTGATGCTATATAAAGAAGCCGCTATGCTTTATTCATTTAATAAGTAGGCGTTAACGGCCAAGTGTCTAGAGATAACAGCTACAGAGAATAACGAGAGATAAAAGCGAGAGAAAGCGAACAGGGTTTTAGGTGATAAATACCGGTTGTTTGCAAGACCAACACAAGCCGAAAAAGAAAAACGGCGTATTGAACTATCAGTACGCCGCTTGTTTATATGGATAAAGCGCTATAAAGGCTAATTACTAACCGCACTATTAAAGTCTTCTTCTGATAAACCTGCCGACATCGCGTATTCTTTTAACTTATCTTGAGAAACACCCGCATGTTGTGCGGTGCTTAATATACGTATTACCTGTTCACGTTGATGAGATGATTCTCTTACGGCTGTTTCCACTACCGTTTGCGCTTCGTTAGGGAAGACCGCTAATAATGCATCTACCACATACTCTCCAACGAAAGGAACGGCATTAAGCGCGCTTGTCATAATCTCAACAATTTTGTTCGGGTGCTCCTGCGAGAGTGTTTGAACAATACTGTCTGCTGCATCAGGTTGAGTAAGCACGGCAACGCGTACAATCTCATCTAGCTCTTCAGGTGTTGAAACCGCAGCAGCCTGCACAACAAAGTCGACATAAGTCGGCTCTGCTTTTATCGCTAACTGAACAATGTTGGGGCAGCTACTTACTTCTTTCTCAATAGCCAGTTGTACAATCTCTTCAGTAGACGCAGGTTGTGCAGAGATAGCAGCAAAAATGATCTCTCTGTATTTTTCTGGATAGGTATCTAAAGCAATATCCACAATAGACACAATCTCTTGCGGATAATGACCAGCGATTGAACTGATTGCTCGGCCAACCGACATAGTTTGGTTTACTTGACGTCTTAAGAAGGCGGTTTGAAAATGATTTGACTCGTCAGCACTTTCTACATTTGCTGACGCGGGTGGTTGAACAACAACATTTGAGGATATTTCTTGTGCCATTGCTGTATGACTAACATGAGTTGCTAGTATTGCCGCAGACAGCAGTGTAAGAGTTCGTAACATAAACCCACCTTTATAATTATTGCGTAGTCAATTTCTGACACCACCAGTATTAATACATTTATAAAGAACACAAAGCATAGGTCATTTACGCTTATATAAATTCTTATACGTATTCCTTTACGCAAGCCTTAATATCTATCGCTAATATTAAGCATTAATATAATAACGGCAGGATCAAATACTACTTTAAGAACTACTACTTTATAGGATCTGAATTCCTATCCTATTAGTAATTAGTCCATATTGTCTACTAATTATCACATTTGAGCGAAAAGTAGACGGTTGGTTCAGTTTTTTCAACTTTTTTAAAATAAGTGTTGACGTGAGCGCTCATTTCCCTAAAATGCGCATCCGCTTCGGGGGAAAAGCAAAACAGCAAGCCTCCTGAAGTAAGTCTCTACTACCTTTATAGGCCAGTAAAGACGGGAGTTTAGAAGAAACGCTTCAGAAAATAAATTTTCAAAAAGTGTTGACAACG
>Ga0208879_1000618_pt1 | contig 36072 bp, 28 predicted proteins | sample Knorr_S15_td_Bot_FD_185605 | JGI IMG/M metagenome (GOLD analysis project Ga0208879, IMG submission 185605) | Marine microbial communities from Southern Atlantic Ocean transect - Knorr_S15_td_Bottom_ad_5009_LV_A (SPAdes) (version 2) | ecosystem: Environmental > Aquatic > Marine > Oceanic | place... | reverse complement strand
GATCTTCTGGGCTCAAACGTGAGCACCAAATAGAGCGCATGTCGGATTCAAGTAGGCGACCATGAGACTCTCTCATTCGGACCTGATCCCTTTGCTGGTCATCATGGGTAGTGGAGCCGTCGGCGTGGTTTCGTCCGCCGCGCTCGTGCTCTGGATGAGCCCCGCACTTGCCTCTGCGCCCGTCCCGGCGATAGTCGAGGCCGCGCCTACGGCCGCTGCGCCCCTCCGGGAGAGCGCTGCACCCGTGCGCGTGGTCTTTTCGGTGCGTGCGCCCGTGCCCGACGTGTCCGAGTCTGCGCGGCACGCCTGGCCTGGGCCTGCGCCCGTTCGACTTGTGTGGACGTCTGACGGAGGGAAAATCGTCGTCCTGTGTCGCGAAAACGACGCGGACCGGCCACTGACCGCTCACGGAGCGGACGAATGGGTCCTCAAGAGCCTCCGGGACTCCGGGCAGTCCTTGGTGCGGGTGCGTTCAAGCCTGCGACAGGTCGGCTACAATCCGGGGATCGCAAATCGTTATTTCGATCTATTGGAGGCTGAACGGGCATGCTAGAGGGGCGGCGCCACCGCCGTTGATGGGGAGCGCATGATCATTCACCCAGCGATTTCCGTGGCATGGCGTCGGAGTGGTTTCGCGTTGGTCGTGCCGCTGGCGCTCGTCCTCGCCATGCCGTCACCGGGCGAAGCGCAGGCCTCGGTCCTTCACCCAACCGAGCTCTGCCGCGATCACGCCGACGCGTCCATCGTGACATTCGAGGACGCGCTCCTGGAGGCACGAGTTCGAGAGTCCCTCCGGCTCGATGAGCAGGACGATCTCACCTGCGACTTGGTCTCGGACCTAACTGCGTTGAATGTTCGCCCCGCCGGAATCGAGAGCTTGGCGGGAATCCAGAATCTCTCGGGCCTGACGTCCCTCTATGTGCGTGGCACGTCGATCACTGACGTCAGTGCGCTGAGCGGGCTCGAGCGGCTGACGTACCTGAATCTCAACCGCAACTCGATCACCGACATCAGCGCATTGAGTGGCCTCACACGCCTGACCAAACTCGGTCTCTCAGGCAACTCGATCACCGACGTCAGCGCACTGAGCGAACTCACCGCCCTGACCGAGTTACGCCTCAGCAGCAACCCGGGCTTCAGCAACATCGAACCTCTGCTCGACCACAGGGAGATCGACAGTGTCTCCCTTCTGGACACCAGAGTGAGTTGCGCGAACGTCGCCCGGCTGCAGAGCAACGGACTGTTCGTATTCTCCGCCTGCCAGTGAACAACGGCCGCGCTTGATTTCTGACTGAGCGGCGGCTATTCAGGAGCGAGAAGCGAAGCAGATACCGAGAGCAAGGAGTCGTCGCCAAATGGACCTGAGCCCGAGCCGTACCGATGCATCAACATCGCCCTCCGCGCGTGCACTGCGGCCTGCGTTTCTCCTGGCCGCACTCGCCTTCGCGGCGGCGGTGAGCGCACCGAACGTGGACGCGCAGGCGGTGACCCCACGACCCGGGCAGCAGGTCGTCCTCGTAACGGGCTCGACGAGCGGACTGGGACGCGAGGTCGCGCGCAGACTTGCAGCGACGGGTGCCTTCGTCATCGTGCACGGCCGCAACCGTGAGCGGGGCATGGAGGTCGTCGAAGCGATCGAGAGCGAGGGGATCGGGAACGCGCGCTTCTACGCCGTGGACCTTGCATCGTTCGAGCAGGTCCGAGAATTCGGTGAGACGATCCTGCGCGACTACGACCGACTCGATGTACTCGTCAACAACGCCGGCTTCGGGAGGGCGCCCGACGAGCGCATGGTCACGGAGGATGGGCACGAGCTGCGCTTTCAGGTGAACCACCTCTCGCACTTTCTGCTCACGCGGATGTGGCTGCCTCGGCTGCGTGAGTCGGCTCCCTCACGCATCGTCAACGTATCGTCGGGTGCTCAGCAGCCCATCGACTTCGACGACGTGATGATCGAGAACGACTTCAGCGGTGGCCGCGCCTACGCCCAGAGCAAGCTCGCCCAGATCATGTTCACCATCGATCTCGCTGAGGAGCTGGAGGGAGCGGATGTGATCGTGAACTCACTGCATCCGGCGACGTACATGGATACGGGGATGGTGAGGAGGGCCGGGCTCACGCCGAGGGCCACCGTCGGCGAAGGTGCAGACGCGGTGATGCAGCTGATCACTTCATCCGATATCGGGAGTGGCGGTTATTTCAACCGACTGCGGCCGGCGCGCGCGAACGCCCAGGCGTACGACGAGGAGGCTCGGAACAAGCTTCGCGAGTTGAGTGAGGAGCTGACCCGGGGGCGCTGAGGATACGTCTTAGTCTCAATGCAGTCCGGAGCAGATGAGTCCTCCTGCACTGGTTCGAGGAACTGACGGCGCGCGCAGGTAACTGATGGGACGTTTTGCTCAACTCCTGACTAGGGATCTCCGATACTCTAAGGTGAGTATTCAGATAGACCGCACGTCGGATTCAAGGGGGCGACCATGAGGCTCAATCGCACGGACATCTTTCCACTGTTCGTCATCATAGGCGCCGGCGTCGTCGCGGTCGGTGTGTCCGGCGCCCTGGTCGCCTCGGCTAGCCACCACCAGGTATCTGCGTCGCTTCAACCCGTGGTTGCGCCAGAGTCTACGCCGGTTGAACCTGTCGTAGAGTCTGGGCCCACGCGGGTTGAACCCGTGTGGTCGCCGGACGGCACCACGTTGATGTGGTCTGCCGGCGGCACGTGGGGGGCGTTGGAGTGCAGCGCAGGCGACGCGTCAGCCAGCCGCCTGCCGAGGAGTGAAGTGGAACCGTTCTACGTGGCCGTGTCGCCGGATGGGCGATGGCTCACGTACGAGAACCGTTACCGCCAAGTGCAAGTGCGTCCGCGCGGCAATGAGCAGCTGTGCGTAGGCACCGATGGGAAAGCGCGCATCGTTCGTCGCGTCGCCGAAGTCACGGTCCGATCAACCCCGATCACGTTCGTCGATGGCGTGCGGGTCGACGGGGCCTTCTTCATGCAGAGCGTGAACCCAGACGACATCGACAACATCGAGGTCATCAAGGGGAAAGCGGCGGTCGGACTGTACGGGCAAGCCGCCTCCGAAGGCGTGATTCTGATCAGGCTCAAGCAGGGGCGCCAACGACGTTGAAAAGAGTGACTCTGGCGTGGATCGCGGTGGTGTTGGCGCTGCCGCCGCAGGTCGGGGCCCAAGAGCCCGGGCTCGTCCGGGGCAGAGTCATCGATCGACAGAGCCTGGCCCCGGTCGGCTTGGCTTTCGTCTCCCAGGTTACGTCGGACCGCGGAGTTCTCACCGACGCTCTCGGGCAGTTCGCCCTCCCAATCGACCCGGCGTTCCCTTCCAGGGTCCAAGTCTCGGTGCTCGGTTACCGCGTTCTGCAGACCGACATCCCGACTGGTCGAGCCGGTCAGATGCTCACGGTCATGCTTGCGCCGGACCCCGTAGAGATCGAGGGGCTGACCGTGCTGGCAGAGCGCCTCGCCGACCGGCGGCGGGGGGTCTATGGAGTGGCCGACATCTTGGAGCGGGAGCAGTTGCTCGCGGCTCCTGACGCATCCGGTTATGAGCTGGTCCGGCGCATGCTGCCGTTCGTGCAGCCCTGTGGGGCTGACACCGAGGCGTTATGCCTTGAAGGTCGCGGTGTCAGGGGCGAAAGGCGCACGGTCTCGGTGTGCTATGATGGGCATCAGGTGCCCGAGTCCATGGTCGAAAGCGCGTTGTCTCCGGTCGACCCGACGGGGCTCTATCTGGTGGAGGTGTACAGCAGGGTCGGGGCGGTTTACATGTATTCGCCCGGCTACATGAAACGCCTCATCGCAGAGGGACCCGATCTGCCGCCGCTGTCCTTCGGGTGCAGGGACGCGGGCATCAGATAGGCCCGCGACGCGACCGGATAGTTTGTCCGGTCTTTCTGTCCAATCGGACAAGATGGCGTAACGCGTATCAGGTGAGCTGCCGCGCCTAACTCGTTACCCCCAAGTGCCTTCCATAATCTGATCTCTCTAGCATCGCTCTTGCCATGATCCGAGCTTGCACGCCCCCCACCACCAGTTCGGAGGCAGACATTACGGCGGTGGCCAATCTTCATGTGCTCGGCGAAGCCGCGATTCTGCACGATGTGGGTAAGGCCCGCGTACCCGCCGACATCGTCGGCAAGCCCGGTGAGCTCTCGCCCGAAGAGTGGAGGGTCCTTCAGAAGCATCCCGCCGAGGGCGCTCGCATGCTTCTCAACTCCGGCCCCGACATGGAGCTCGCGGCGATCGTCGCATACGAGCACCACATCAAGTACGACGGCAGTGGTTACCCGGGCGTCAGGTACCAACGCAAGCTCCATCGCGTAACGCAGTTGTTCTAGGTCTGCGACGTCTATCGTGCTCTGCGCACCAGGCGTCCCTTCCGGGACCCCTGGCCGCTCGCGGAAATCGTGCCGCATTTGCAGATGGAAAGCGGCAAGACCCTGTATCCGGCCGCTGTGGAGGCGTTCACCGGCATGCTACGCGAATGGGAGACTCTCTAGCCCCCCGCGGCCAGTAGTCGCGCGCTGATCGCTTCGCGATCCACCTCTGAGCCGCGCAGGTAGACCGACGCGATCCTGCGCGTGTTGGTGATGTCATTGAGCGGGTTGGCGTCGAGCACCACGAAGTCCGCGCTCTGGCCCGAGGCGAGTGTTCCGACGTCGGACAGGTGCAACAGCTCGGCCGACGTGCTCGTGGCGGCCACGATCGCGTCGCTCGGTGTCATGCCAGCGGACACCATGTCCTCGAGCTCCTGGTGCACCGCCCAGGGCGCGCCGCCATCTGTCCCGAATCCGATGCGGACGCCGGCCTCGGAGAGCCGCGCAAGGTTGCGTGCCTGGATGCCGAACGATTCCTGCGCCTGCGGGTTGCCCGTCGCTCGCGCCTGCATGGCCGAGAGCTGGTCGGCGGGCACGGTCCCGCTGAGCCAACTCAAGTCTGCCGCCACGCCTGGGTTGGGCAGGTTGGGGACTAGCACGAAGTCAGGGCGCTCCCGCACGAGCGCGACGAACTCGTCGTCTACGTCCCTGTCCCGCACGCTGTGCGCGAACGCGTCGACACCGGCGCGTAGCAGTCCCTTCGCGTCACTCAACGCAAAGATGTGTGCTGTCACCTGGAGGTCGTGCTCGTGTGCCTCGTCGATGATGGCACCGAACAGGGCAGGCGTGAGCTTCTCGTACTGCCCGCCTCGGTCATCCACCCAGATCTTGACGATGTCGACCTGCAGGCTGGCCAGCTCCTGGACGGCCGCGCGTGCCTCGTCTTCGGTATTGACCCAGTGCGGAACCTCTGACCTTCCTGGCTCAGGGCGCGTGATGCCGGGGCCCGAGCTGAGAAATCGCGCCGCGCCGGAAATCGCGCCATCACGCAGCGCGAGCGTCTCGTCCCCCGCGTCGCTGCCCAGGCTCACCGCTGCTCCGACGCCGTAGTAGGCGAGGTGTTCGAGCTGGCCGACGAGATCCGCGCGCGTGGTGCCGAGATGCATGTGTGTGTTGATGAGCGCAGGGATGATGGTCTTCCCGCTCAGGTCCATGCGCGCGGCGCCTTCCGGCACGTCCACGTCCCCCGCGGCACCGACGCTGGTAATGCGTCCGCCATCGACCACGATGGTGGCGTTCGCGATGACGGTCCCGTCCCCTACGATCACCCGGGCCCCTTCGAAAGCGATGGCGGTCGACGACGCGCCCTCATCGGAGGCGGCACAGCCGGCCAGGGGGAGGAGCAGGGCTAGCAGCAGCCGGCGAAAAGCCGACTGAAATCGAGGAGCAGGGCTGACGATGCTCATGGGAGCCTCCGGGGGAAGTGCGGGATCTACGGACCGGTTACGCGATGGCTCGCACGGTAGGCGGGCGACTATAGTTTGCGCCAGGCCGAGCTTCCTTGCATCCCACTCCTGTGCATCAGCATGTCGCCCCTCGTCTGATCCTCCGATTCAGAGGACACCCCCCTACCCATTGCGGACGCGATTCGCATCACCGAACAGGTGGCGTCGGCGCTGACCTACACGCACGAGTGTGGCGTGGTCCATCGAGACATCAAGCCGGAGAACATCCTGCTCAGCCGAGACCAGGCGATAGTGGCGGACTTCGGGATCGCCAGAGCTGGACCCATTGAATGCCTGGTTTCAGGCGCTCTACGGCGTTGTACTGCATATGACCCGCCGCTATGACGAGGCCATAGAGGCCCTCAACGGTGCATTGCGGCTCTCTTCGCGGTCCTCTTTTCAGTGACCGGCGCGTGGACCTTCTACACGGCCTACTCCGTGCGCAGCATCGTAGAGACCGAGGGCCAGGACATCTCGCACCTCATGTTCGCGCTGCGCAGCATGCGTAATCTGCTGTCGCTGGCGGTGGTTCTCGTCTTGTTTCTGCTGACCTTCGACGCGCGCGAGCTGCTCACTTCAGTGTTCGGCCAATTCTTTTAACGCGGCTCGTCGACGATCGCCTGGTAGACCAGTCGCTTGAATTGGTTTCTGAAGGGAATGTCGCGTCCGGAAATCTGCACCATGAACACGCCGATCAGGTCCTCGGTCGGGTCGATCCAGAACGACGTGCCGCGCACGCCCCACCAATAGTAGTTGCCGACCGAGCCGGGCATGCCGTCGAGGCCCGCCGCCGTCTTCACGTTGAAGCCGAGCCCCCACCCCCAGCCGCTTGCTCGTGAGCCGTACTGCGCGTCGCCGAGGTGATCCGCGGTCATCAACTCGATGGTCTTTCTACCGAGGATGCGCGCACCGTCGAGCTCGCCCCCGTTGAGAAGCATCTGTGCGAAACGGGAATAGTCATCCGCGGTAGATGCGAGTCCGCCACCGCCGGAAGGGAAGCCGCCGGGCCGCATGCATCCGTACGCGTCACTGACGGCGAGCGGGGCTCCTCCTGATCGACCGTAGGAGCGCGCACGTCGGGACGTCTCACTGGCAGGCACGGAGAATCCCGTGTCCTTCATACCGAGCGGCTCGAAGATTCGTTCTTCGAGGAAGACGTCGAGCGGCTTTCCAGAGATGACCTCGACGAAGCGGCCGAGCACGTCGACGGAGACGCTGTAGTTCCACCGTGTGCCAGGCTGATAGAGCAGCGGAATCTCGGACAGCTTGCTGATGAAGTCGTTGAGCGTCGGCTGGCCGAGCACATTGGCCGCCCGGTATGCCTGGTCGACCGGCGTGTTCCCGAAGCTGCCATAGGTGAGCCCTGAAGTATGTCGCAGCAGGTCTTGCACCGTGATCGGCCTGCGGGCGCGCTCCGTGGGAATCTCGCCGTTCGTGGCCTCGCCCGTCGTTGCGACCCGGAGGCCAGCCAGCTCCGGTATGTAGCGGCCGACGGGATCCGTCAGGAAGAAGTGTCCCTCCTCGTACAACATCATCACCGCGACGCTGACGATCGGCTTGGTCATCGAGCAGATACTGAAGATATCGGTGCTCTCCACGGGATCACCGGCCTCGAGGTCGCGCATGCCCCATTCATCCACCCAAGCGACCTTGCCGTGCCGTATCACCATACCCACCGCGCCGGCGATTCTGCCTTCGTCTACGTAACCCTGGAAGGCGTCTCCAATGCGCTGCAAGCGCTCGGACGACAAGCCTAGGCTTTCCGGCGAGGCGGTCGGGAGCCGTTGCGCTGAGAGTGGCGCGCACAGGGCGAGGGCAACACCGAGAACGAACGCTTGCTTCAGCTTCATGATCACATCCGGCTGGACGGTGGTTCACTGCGTGCAGGAACATCATGTGCTCTAGGTCGGAGAGCCCGCAACCGAGCCGTGCGCGTAGCGCAAAGCCCCCCTATCATGGCGAGGCACACAGGACCCGGATGGAGGTGCTGGAATGTTCACGCCGAAGCGATATTCGCTGACATGCCTCGCGGCTCTTGTCACCCTGATTGCCGGCGACGATGCATCCGCTCAATCGACCTACTTCCCGACGAGTGACGACACGTGGCAGCGGGTCGCCCCGGCGTCCGTTGGCTGGGATGCGGAGGCTCTGTCGGCGGCGCTCGACGTAGCGGGTGGTCGTAGCTCCAGCGGTGTGCTCATACTGCACCGCGGGCGCATTCTGGCCGAGCGATATTGGGAGCTCGATAGCCCGTCGGCCCGATACAGCAATTTCGTACAGGGCGAGGACCCTGACGGCAATGCGATCGAGGACGTGGCTTCGGCGCAGAAGAGCGTCGTTGCCTTCTTGCTGGGCATCGCGCAGGAGCGAGGCTTGCTGCGCCTGGACGATTCGGTCAGCGAGCACCTGGGGAGCGGTTGGTCACAGGCTTCGGCCGAGCAGGAGCAGGCGATCACGATCCGGCATCTGATGAGCATGAACAGCGGACTGGCCACCGACATGAGCTATGCGGCCGAGGCTGGAAGCACGTGGCTCTACAACACGCCTGCGTATCACAATTTGATGCACGTGATCGAGGCGGTGACTGGGCGCGATCGCAACGCTGTGACGGGCGATTGGCTCACCGCCAAGCTGGGCATGGAGCACTCCTCCTGGACACGCCGCCGCAACGCCGACCCAGCCATAGGCTGGGGATTTTCTACGACGGCCCGCGACCTGGCCCGCTTCGGGCTGATGGTGCAGGCCGGTGGCCGGTGGGGCGATCAGATCGTCATCGGGGACACGGAGTATCTGCGGGACATGCTGAGCTCCAGTCAGTCGCTCAACCCCGCCTACGGGTACCTGTGGTGGCTCAACGGGCAAGAGGATCGTGTGGGTGCGGGCCCGCGGGCCGCCCGCGCCGACGGGCCGCTGATCCCGTCGGCTCCGTCTGATCTGGTGAGCATGATGGGGGCCTTGGATCGCAAGCTGTACAGCGTGCCGAGCCTCGATCTGGTCATCACGCGGCTCGGTGACGCCGGCGGTGTGGACCGCGTGAGCTTCAACGAGGCGTTTTGGCAGGCGTTGATGAAGGCCAAGCCTGCTCAGCCGCAGCGCCAGGCGAGACCGCGTTTCCGACAGTGGCAGGGTGTGCCGCGGGTCCCGTTGCCGGCGGAGCCACTCACGCTCCATACCGCCGAGCAGCCCAACATCCGCGTGACCGTGGTTGCTCGCGGTCTCGACCATCCCTGGAGCCTCGCGTTTCTGCCGGGCGGTGACATGCTCGTCACCGAGCGTGACGGACAGCTGCGGGTGATCCGCGGGGGCGTGCTCGACCCGGTACCCGTCACGGGCGTGCCGGCCGTGTACACGGAAGCCCAACTCTCGGGGCTGATGGAGGTCGCGCTGCATCCGCAGTTCGAGGAAAACAGACAGATCTATCTTACGTATTCGGTTGCGGGAGAGGACGGCACGCTCGCCCTGGCCCGAGCGTATTTCGACGGCAAGGCGCTGACTGACTTGCATGAAGTCTTCGTGGTCGAGTCGCCTGGGCACACCGCTGCCGCGCGGCTCGCGTTTGCGCCGGATGGCATGCTCTTCATGACGGTCGGTGGTGCCTTCAACTCAACCACCAGCGGTAGGCGTGCGCAGAACCCCGATGACCATCGCGGCAAGGTGCTTCGCTTGCGGGACGACGGCAGCGCACCCGAGGACAACCCCTTCTTCGGCAAGGCCGGGCACAAGCCGGAGGTCTATTCCCTCGGGCATCGCAACCCGATGGGCCTCACCATCCACCCCGAGACCGGTGCCGTCTGGGCGCACGAGCATTCGACGCAGGGCGGCGATGAGGTCAACATCATCCTGCCCGGTCGCAACTACGGCTGGCCGGTTGTTTCCTACGGTCGTCAGTACTCGGGCGCACGCGTGTCGGAGCGACCCTGGCAGGAGGAAATGGAGCAGCCTGTCGTCGTTTGGCTGCCGTCGGTCGCCCCCTCGGGCATGGTGTTCTACACGGGCGACCGGTTCCCCGCGTGGAAGGGCAACCTCTTCGTCGGATCGCTGATGACAGGACGCATCGGACGGACGGGGCACTTGGAGCGGATCGTATTCAACGCCGAGGGAGAGGAGATTCGCCGCGAGTCGATGCTCACCGAGCTGAAGCAGCGCATCCGAGATGTTCGCCAGGGGCCCGACGGACTGCTCTACGTGCTCACCGAAGATGGCCACCGCCCTGATCTGGAAGGGGGCCTGCCGGACGGTGCCGCTCTTCTGAGGATTGAACCTGTGAGGTAGGTGGGAGGGTAGGTCTGTAGTGCGCTGTGCCTTTCTTGCCTCCGTGCCCAACCGTAGGATGGTCCGGCCCGGTTGATCCCTTGACCTACGAACACCACACCTTGTCCGAAGCCACGACCCGTCTGAAACCGACTCGCCAGCCCCACTGGCTTCACGCTTTCGCGCCCAGCGTCGTGGTCGTCGGCTCGGTGCTCGTCGCCTCGTTGACCGTGCCGACCGCTACGTCCGCCCAGATCTGGCGGTCACAGGAGGGTCGCTACCGCACACCCATGCGCACCGGGCTGCCCAAGTACACGAGCTCCTTCATGTTCTGCCGTCTCTGGTACGATGCGACCCGCAGCATGCGTTCGGGGCTCGGATGGAGCACCGACTATCCGGCTGCGGATATCAATTTCATGACCCGGGTGGAGGAGCTGACGCCCACGCACATCGAACGATGGGACAACGGGGACCCGGGTATCGCAGCGGTCCGCGCCACCGATCCCGACATCTTCAAATGCCCGTTCCTATTCATGACGGATCCCGGCTCGGTCACCTTCACCGAGGCGGAGATCGAGGGTCTGCGACTCTATCTGCTCAAGGGCGGATTCCTCTGGGCCGACGACCTCTGGGGCAACGAGGCCTGGCGCTATTTCGAGGATGAGATGAGTCGGCTCTTCCCCGATCGCGCGATCGAAGAGCTTACGCCCGAGCATCGTCTCTTTTCCGCACTCTACGCCGTGGAGGAGGTCCCCCAGATCCCGTCGTACCAGTCTTGGCGGCGCAGCGGCGGAGCGACCTCGGAATTCGGAGCCGAGACCGCCGTTCCACACATGCGCGCCATCTTCGATGACGAGCGACGACCCCTCGTCATCGTCAGCTTCAACACCGACATCGCGGACGGCTGGGAGCGCGAGGGCGACGTGCCCCACTTCTTCTACAACTTCTCGCCGGCAGCGTACGGCCTCGGCATCAATATCCTCATCTGGGCGATGACCCACTGATTCCGTCCTGCATGTAGCTTCCAAGCAGGAGGACGCACAAAGAGGCGAGGAACAGCGGTGATCGAGCGTTCATGGGACGACTGGGTGAGGGGATCTTGATAGTTGGATGCGCTCGGACGCTGTCACGTTGCCGGTCGGGGTCGAAGCCCTTCGAACTGTCCAATGCAGGGGCAGGGGCATAGGATGAGGCGGGAGGCTGATACGTGATGGAGACGAAGGCGAGCGAGCACAAACCGCCCGTTGCTCCGCTTGGGCACGAGGTGCGGCAGAAGACGATCGACGTCCTCTGCGAATCCTTTGCTCAGGACGAGTTGGACGTGGAGGAGTTCGAGAATCGGGTCGAGCTCGTCGGGCGGGCCAGCAGCATGGATCAGCTACGCGCGATCCTCGCGGACTTGCCCAGCGCGACCCTCCCCACGCCATCGGTCGGGGTGGCGCCAAGACCTGCGCTTTCACCGGATAGAGTTCCCGGACACTCGGTCGCGGTAGGCGTGCTGGGTGGCGGGGGCAGGGCCGGTGCTTGGGTAGCGGCGCGCAACAACTGGGCGGTTAGTGTCCTCGGTGGCTGCAAGTTGGACCTTAGGGAGGCGCAGCTTGGACCAGGGGTAACCGAGGTGCGCGTACTGGGGATTTTGGGCGGAATAGACGTATTGGTTCCGCCCGACGTTCGTGTTGAGTGCTCGGGAATCGGGATCTTGGGCGGCTTTGGGCACCATGGTGCGGCGGACTCTACTCAGGATCCCGACGCTCCGGTGATCCGGGTCAGCGGGTTGGCCATCTTGGGGGGTGTAAGCGTCAAAGTCCGACATCCCGGGGAGTCTGCTCGCGACGCTCGGATCCGGAGGAGAGCGGAACGGAAAGCCAAGAAACTGCTGGAGAAACGGCAGAGGAACGAGTCATGAGCGTACGGGCCCGCACCTCGCTTCTGGGGCTCTGCCTCGTGACGGCGGCCGCCGGGATCTTCCATTCGGCCGCGGCTCAGGAGTGGGTCGCGCCTCGAACGCCCGATGGTCATCCGGACCTCCAGGGAAACTGGAGTAACGCGACGCTCACTCCGTTCGAGCGTAGAGCCGGGCAGCCCGCGGTCATGACGCGGGACGAAATCGATAGACTCGAGGGCAGGGCGGGGGCTGTAGTCACGGGAGGCGCCGTTCCCAGCGACCCGACCCGTGGGCCACCCCCGATAACGGGAGCGATCGGCCGAAGCTACAACGAGATCTACTACGATCGCGGGGACCGGTTGGCCGTCGTCAACGGAGAGACCCGCAGTTCGCTCGTCACGTTTCCCGCAGACGGTCGCATTCCAGAACTGACGCCGGAGGGGCAGAGGCGGAAGCACGAGTACGAGAAATTTCGCTCCCAGTTCAACCAGTACGACCACCCCGAGTTACGGCCTCTGGCTGAGCGCTGCATCGTTTTCTACGGATCGAGCTCCGCCAGCGTTATGGGACCACCCATGACTCCCACTAGGGGATACAACAACAACTTCACCATCGTACAGAACGCCGACTACGTGTTGATCAGGTCGGAGATGATCCACGACACGCGCATCATTCGACTGGGACACCCTGAGAGGCTGCCGAAGCATGTGCGCCCCTGGTTTGGCGACTCCTGGGGCCATTTTGAGGGCAACACGCTGGTAGTCGAGACCACCAACATCCACCCCCTCCACGGCCCCAGGGAGCAGACCGACAAGATCCCGCAGTCGGAGGATGCCAGGGCGATCGAGCGTTTCACGCGCCTCGACGACGACACCATCCTCTACGAATTCGAGATCCACGACCCGCGGACCTACAGCGAGGTCTGGGGCGGCCAGGTGCCGTGGCGCAGGTACGACGACCTGCTCTATGAATATGCATGTCACGAGGGAAACTACGCGCTTACCAATGTTTTGAGCGGCGCCCGCTATCAGGAGAGACAGGCCGGCCGCCGCGAGTGAGTACCACGCCCGGATGAAGCTAGACGGCATTCGCGTGTTGGATCTGACCCAGTTCCTTCCCGGTCCTTTTCTGACACAGATGATGGCCGATCACGGTGCTGAGGTCGTGAAGGTCGAGCATCCGCGCCGTCCTGAGCCGACCCGTACCATCGGAAGCGAGCGTGGCGGCGTGAGTGTCTACTTCGCCGCCACGCAGAGGGGCAAGAGGAGCCTGACCCTCGATCTCAAGACTGCGCACGGCCGCGAGGTATTCATGAAGTTGGCCGAGCGTTGCGATGTCGTGGTGGAGTCGTTTCGCCCCGGCGTGGTCGGTCGCCTCGGGGTCGACTACGAGGCGGTGCGCGCGGTCAAAGGCGACATCGTCTACGCGTCCATCTCCGCATTCGGTCAGGACGGTCCGTGGAAGGACCGTCCAGCGCACGACCTCGCCGTGTCCGCTATGAGCGGCGTGCTGGCGAACAGCCGCGACGAGAGTGGTCGCCCCGTGATCCCCGGGCTTGTGGCAGCCGATATGCTGTCGGCGACGCTCGCGCTCGGGGCCATCGCGATGGCATTGCTGCGGCGCGAACGCACCGGGGAGGGCGACTATGTCGATCTCGCCATGATGGACAGCTTGCTCGCAGCGTCGGCCAACAACGTGGGTCCGGTATTCGCCGAAGGCGTTGCGCCCCGCAGTGGCAGCGAGCGACTGCTCGGCGGTGCGGCCATGTATCAGATCTACGAAACCTCTGATGGTGCACACGTGGTGCTGGCAGGCACCGAGGCCAAGTTCGCGCAGAATCTGTTTCGCGCGCTCGATCGAGAAGATCTGGCGGAGATCTGTGAGCAACCACCCGGCGCTGAGCAACGCAGCGCCATGGAATTCCTGCGCGAGCTCTTCAAGACGCGCACGCAGGCGGAGTGGGTGCAGTGGTTTGAGCCGCTCGATGTCTGCTTCGCGCCGGTCAATGATCTGCGGCAGGGCTTCGATCACCCTCAAGCGAGCAGCCGGGACATGTTGCTGAAGGATGAGCAAGGCCACGAGCACATCGGCGTGCCCATCAAGTTCGCGCGGGAGCCCGCGCAGCCGCGCTTGCATGCGCCGGCTCATGGGGAGCACACGGACAGCATCCTCAGGGAACTCGGGTACGAGCCCTCGGAAATCGCGGACCTGCGCGAGCGAGGGATCGTCTGAGGTGCCAGGCTCCCCGGCGCGTGATAGTCTGAGAACAGGAGGTAACATTTCATGAAATGGACACTGCGGATTCTGGGTGGCTTCGTTCTCCTGGTGGTGGTCTTGGTGGTCGGGCTCTTTGCGGTGGCGCGCATCCACGACGGTCCCTTGGAGGGTGGCCTCGCGATCGTAGCCGCCGGCGCCTTCAAATCGGGCGACCTACAGAGCGACCCCGAAGAGCCGGATTGGTCATTCCTGCGGGACTATTCCACGGTGGAGTTCCAGCTGCTGGACCCGGTACGCTCACGGACCACGTGGATCATGGAGCACGAAGGTCGGATCTTCATTCCTTCCGGCTATATGAACTCGATCGGAGGCAAGATCTGGAAGCACTGGCCCAAGGAAGCGGAAGAGGACGGTCGTGCCCTCCTACGAGTGGACGGCAAGCTGTACGAACGCCAGTTGGTGCGGATCCGCGAGGGAGACGTCGTGCCCGCCATACTTGCTGAATTGGGGAGGAAGTACGTGCCCGGAGGTGATATCCCCGTGGAGCAGGTAACATCTGGGAACCTCTGGCTGTTCGAGCTGCGGCCTAGGGGCTAGGAGGTCGCGCACCGCCTTGCCCTCCGGCCGCGCAGCCACATCTTGCCTGAGCAGGACCGGCCCGGACGACGGATGGCTACTACGGTAGGGAGGAATCATGATCCCGCGCACCCCGAAGCTTCTCATTCTCGCTCTCGCAGTCGTATCGATGGGGCTCTTGTTCTCTGTCGATGCGCTGGCGCAGGACAGGTCCTCGCGCTGGGATCCGGACTGGGATCCTCCCCGGACCGCCTGGGGCCATCCCGACCTCCAGGGCAACTGGAGCAACGTGACACTCACGCCCTTCGAGCGGCCTCAGGGCACGGGCCCGGTATACACGTGGGCCCAAGTCGACAGTATTGCCGGTCGGGAGGGGGCGAGGGTCGACCGGGGCTTCGAGGCAAGTGACCCGAACCGCGCCGCACCCCGGGTGACGGGCAGCGTCGGGGGATACAACGAGGTCTACTTCGATCGCGGCGACGGGGTGGCGATGGTCGACGGAGAGCCGCGAACGTCGCTCATCACGTGGCCGGCCGACGGCCGCATCCCTGCGCTTTCGGCGGAGGGCCAGAAGCGAAAAGACGACTACGACGAGTTCAGATCCCAGTTCGCCCTGTACGATCATCCCGAACTGCGGCCGCTCGCCGAGCGTTGCATCATCTACTACGGATCGAGCACCACCGGTGTGCTCGGCTCTCCGATGACGCCCACCCGGGCGTACAACAACAACCTCACGATCGTGCAGAACGCCGACCACGTGCTTATCCGGTCGGAGATGATCCACGACGTACGCATCATCCGACTGGGCGAGCCGGACGAGCTGCCGAAGGACATGCGAGTCTGGTTCGGCGACGCCTGGGGCCATTGGGAGGGCAATACCCTCGTGGTCGAGACCACCAATCAGCACCCCGACCAGGGAATCAGCTTGAGGAGGCCCGGGGGCGTGTCCGGTAGCATGATCCGGCATTCAGAGGACTTGAGGGTGCTCGAGCGCTTCACGCGAGTGGATGACGACACGATCCTGTACGAATTCGAGATCGACGATCCCAGGACGTACAGTGAGCCTTGGGGCGGGCAGATCCCCTGGGAGAGGTTCGACCAGGAGATCCTCGAGTACGCATGTCATGAGGGGAACTACGCGCTTTCGAACATCTTGAGCGGTGCGCGTTACCAGGAGCGGCAGGGCGGGGGGAACGAGCCCGATGCGTAGACGTCGCCCTACGGCGGCGCGGGGCTCCTTTAGCGCAGTTGCGGTCATGCTGCTGCTGGCACCGCTTGCGACCGAACTTCAAGCGCAGTCGTCCGACGACTTCGTCCCGGTTACCGACGCCATGCTCCAGAACCCGGCGCCCGAGGACTGGCTCATGTGGCGTCGCACGCTCGACAGTTGGGGCTACAGCCCGCTCGATCAGGTCAATCGCGAGAACGTTGGTGAGCTCCAGATGGTGTGGACGCGCGACCTCGAACCGAGAACCGGTGAGATCACTCCGTTGGCGTACGGGGGGCTGCTCTACGTGCCGCAGGCGTCGGACGTCATTCAGGCGCTCGATGCGGTGACGGGTGACTTCGTCTGGGAGTATTCCCGCGACATCCCGGAAGACCTCTACACGATGGTCGGCGGCAACGCCCGCAACAATCGCAACATCGCCATCTACGGCCGCACGATCATCAATACCAGCGACGACAACTTCGTATTCGCGATCGATGCGCTAACGGGTGAGACGGTCTGGGAAACCAAGATCTTCGACTACAAGGTCAACTCGGCTACGCACAGCTCCGGCCCCATCATCGCGGACGGCAGGGTCATTTCGGGGCGTAGCTGCCGGCCCTGGGGCGGGCCGAACGCGTGCATCATCGCGGCCCACGACGCTCGTACGGGCGAGGAGTTGTGGCGGCGGCGCCTGATTCCGGCACCGGGTGAGCCTGGAGACGAGACATGGGGTGACGTGCCCTTCGAGGGGCGACAACACGTCGGCGCGTGGATGGTACCGAGCTACGACCCTGAGCTGCGCTTGCTCTTCATGGGCACATCGGTCACGTCGCCCGCGCCCAAGTTTCTGCTGGGCGGGCCGGAAGAAACGCACCTGTACCACAACTCCACGCTGGCGCTCGAGATCGATACCGGGGAGATCCGGTGGTACTACCAGCACTTGAACGATCACTGGGACCTGGATCACCCCTTCGAGCGGCTGCTGGTCGAAACGCGGGTCACGCCCAACCCCTCGGAGGTGAGCTGGATCAACCCCAGGCTGGAGCCGGGAGAGGTGCGTAAGGTCATCACTGGCATCCCGGGCAAAACCGGCATCGTCTACACCCTGGACCGCGAAACCGGTGAGTTCCTGTGGGCGACGCCGACCAACTTCCAGAACGTGATCCTCGACATCGACGGAGCTACCGGGGCCGTCACGATCAACCCGGAAGTCATCTTCCGCGAGCTCGAGCAGGAGGTCTTCGTTTGCCCTACTTGGGCCGGCGGCAAGGACTGGGAAGCCGGCGCGTACAGCCCGCTGACGCACACGATGTACTACCCGCTGCGGAATACCTGCGGGCAGATGTTGGCCACGAGCAACTTCGAGAGCGAGCGGGCGAGGGAGCTGACCAGAGGAGGGCAGGGCGGACTCGCGATTTATTCGCTCGCCTCACGGCACCAGATCACGCCTGGTACGGACTATCTCGGCACCGTTCGGGCCATCTCCGTGGAGACCGGCGAGACTACGTGGCTGCATGAGCAACGCGCCCACACGATGTCGCTGGTGGCGACCGGCGGTGGGCTCGTCTTCGGCGGTGACGCCAACGGGCGCTTCAAGGCCTTCGACGACCGCACGGGCGAAGTGCTCTGGGAAATCAATCTCGGTTCGTCGGTCAGCGGCTATCCGATCACCTATGCCGTGGACGGACGCCAATACGTTGCGGTCAACACGGGGGCTGGATCGATCAATCTGACTCCCGAGCTGCGCCCGAGCAGAGGCACCAGCCTGTTCGTCTTCGCGCTGCCCAGCCGAGAGTGAAGCATCTCCTGATGACGACCAGACGCGGTCCCGCGCTTGCGTTGGTTTGCGCCGGCCTGGCATGGGCAGGTCCGGTCTCGGCGCAGTATGGCGCTGTCGATGGCGAGTGGAGGGTCTACGGCGGCGACGGCGGGCACACCCAGTACACGGGCCTGGATCAGATCGACGCACAAAACGTAGGTGACCTCCAAGTGGCCTGGCGCTGGAAGGCGGAAAACTCCTCTGACCGGCCGATCTATAACTTCGAGTCGACCCCGATCATGATCGGGGGCGTGCTCTACACGACGACCGGCGCCAGTGAAGTCGCCGCCATCGATGCGGCTACAGGCGAGACCATATGGCTCTTCACTCCTGAATCGAGAGGCAACGAGGCGGGCGAGCCGGCCCCTCCGGTATCAGGCTCCGGTCGCGGCGTCGCTTATTGGACCGATGGCGAGCAGGAGAGGATCTTTCACAACATCAGTGACGCTCGCCTGGTCGCGCTCGACGCGAAGACGGGCGTGCCCGTGGCCGACTTCGGGGAAAACGGATACGTGGATCTCGCCCGGGGTCTCGTGAAGCCGGGAGCACGGGTACGCTGCATTTCCACCCCCATCGTCTCACACGACATCGTGGTCTCCCAGGTGATTCCGGTGGGAGGCCCCAATGCCATCGAGTCGACACCGGGCCACATCCAGGGGTACGACGTTCGCACCGGCAAACGGGTCTGGATCTTCCATGTCATTCCTCAAGGGGATGAATTCGGCGCGGACACCTGGCTGGACAATTCCTGGGAGTATTCCGGCCATGCAGGTGTGTGGACCCAGCTCACGGTGGACGAGGAGTTGGGCTACCTGTACCTGCCCACGGAGACCGGGTCGAACGATTGGTACGGAGGCCACCGGCCCGGCGACAACCTGTTCGCCGAGAGCATCGTTTGCCTCGACATCCGTACCGGCGAGCGCATCTGGCACTATCAGCTCGTCCATCACGGCATCTGGGACTTCGACAACCCCGCTCCGCCTACGCTGCTCGACGTGACGCACGACGGGCGCCGCATCAAAGCGGTCGCGGTCGTGACGAAGCAGGGCTACACGTACGTCTTCGACCGGGAGGATGGAACGCCGCTTTGGCCGATCATCGAGATGCCGATGCCGCCATCGGACGTTCCTGGGGAATGGACTTCTCCGACTCAACCCATCCCCTCGCGGCCGGCCCCCTTCGACCGACAGGGCTTCACGGTCGACGACCTGATCGACTTCACGCCCGAGATCCGTGCTGAAGCCATGGAGATTGCGGCCCAGTTCCGCATGAGTTCGCTGTTCACACCCCCATCGCGGATCGATGATCCGGATGGAACGAAGGGAACGCTGGTCCTTCCCGGATGGGGCGGAGGCGCCAGTTGGCCAGGGGCCGGAGTCGATGTCGAGTCGGGCATCCTCTTCATTCCTTCGCTGACAGTGCCCATCGTGGCCGCGCTGGAAAAGAGTGCGCCGGGGGCGGGCGGGACGGACTACTTCCGCTCGGGGGAGATCTATCCTGCGGGCCCGCGCGGACTGCCCCTGGTGAAGCCACCGTGGGGACGCATCACCGCGATCGACCTCAATACCGGGGACCACCTTTGGATGAAGCCGCTTGGTGGGGCACCTCGAGAGGTTCGTGAGCACCCCGACCTGCAGGGTCTGGGCTTGGACTTCTCGAGCATGGGGCAAAACGGTCGGCCGGGTGCGCTAGTGACGAAGACTCTGCTCTTTATGGGGGAGGGTGGCGGCGTGCGGGGTGGCGTGGCTTCGCGCTATGGCGCCGGCGGGCCAACCTTCCGCGCCTACGAGAAGCGAACGGGTGAGGTTGTTGCCGAGATCATCCTGCCGGCCAACCCGACTGGCAGCCCGATGTCGTACATGCTGAACGGCCGGCAGTACATCGTTGTCGCGGCGGCCACGCTGAATAGTCCGGCCGAGTTCATTGCCTTGGTGCTGCCAGACTGACGCCTGTTGCGGCTGACTTCCCAGCCGCATGTTTGCCCCCTGGTAGCGTCGCAGTCCACGTCAAAAGCGGGAGGAGACTCATGCGCAGCATCCCAAGCATCCTCGGGGCGGCCGTGCTGACCGTCATCGTTCTGGCCGCGTTCATGATGCGGGCCCCTGAGCCCCCACCCGCCGACTCAAGCGCCCGCATGGCGACTGCAGCCGAAGCTTACATGGGAACCCTCGGAAGCGCCGAGCGCGATCGCGGTACTTGGGCGCTGGACGCCGAACAGCGTTTCGATTGGCATTTCGTCCCTTGGGAGCGATATGGGGTCCGCCTCAAGGACATGAACCCGGAGCAACGCACCGTTGCCCACGGGCTCCTGCAAAGCGCGCTCAGCTCCCAGGGCTACCTGAAGGCGACCGGCGTCATGCAGCTGGAGGGGATCCTCGGCCAGATCGAGGACCGGCCGGATCGACGTGATCCGGAGGACTACTATTTCAACGTCTTCGGCACGCCGTCCGAGAGCGGGGCATGGGCCTGGCGCTTCGAGGGACACCACATCTCGATGAACTTCACTTCGGCGGGGTCAGGGCCTCCGTCCGTGACACCGGCGTTCATGGGATCGAATCCGCACGTGGTTGGAGAGGGCCCGAACGCCGGGCGACGCCTGCTTGGAGCCGAGGAAGATCTGGCGCGCGATCTCATGGCCCTGCTCACTGATGCCCAACTCCAACGAGTCATCATCGAGGCGGAAGCTCCCCGCGACATCGTTACCGGGAACGCGCGCATAGTCGAACTGGATGAGTTCGAAGGCCTGCCCGTCTCGGAAATGAACGACGAACAGCGTCAGGCGTTGATGCACGTCATCGAGGAATACCTGAACAATGCGGTAGCCGACATTGCCGACGCCGAGATGGATCGCATCCACGAGGCGGGGCTCGAGAACCTCCATTTCGCGTGGGCGGGCAGCACCGAGCGCGGCGAGGGTCACTACTACCGCATCCACGGGCCCACCGTGTTGATTGAGTACGACAACGTGCAGGGTGGAGCCAACCACGTGCATTCGGTGTGGCGCGATCCCTCCAACGACTTCGGAGACGATCTGCTGCGGCGGCACTACGAAGAGGCGGAGCACCACCAGAACGACCGCCTCCCGGCGGGATCCGGGGGAGGAGGGCGATAGGCGGCGGTTGACACAGAGTACTTGGCAATACAAAGTCAAAGTCACGTGCGAAGTCGCTCTGTTGCGGAGAGGTGCCCATGTCGATGCGTCTGGTGACTCGAGTCCTAGCGTCCGCGCTCGCTTTGGGGCTCTTGGGTGACTGGCTCTTGGAGACAGACGCCTTCGCCCTCAACGTCTTCGTGGGCATCGCCGCCCTCATGGTTTCCGCGACGCTGCTCGTTCGCTCGGAGGGCCAAGGGATGCCTCCCTGGGTTCCGGCGCTCATGCTCGTGCCCCCGCTCGTCGCGTTCGGACTCGTGTGGCGGGCCGCGCCCGCGCTCGGCGCTGCGAACCTGCTCGCGCTCGTGGCGGTGCTCTCGCTGCCCGTGCTCGGGACGGGGCGTGTGCGCCTCACCGTGGCGAGGCTCACCGACTACGCCGCCGGGCTGGCGGTGACCGGGACCCGAACCTTCGCTGGCCCGCTTCATTTTGCATCGTCCAAAGTGCCGTGGCATGAGGCGCTGGAGGGACTGCGCCGGCGTCGGGCGACCTCGGTATTTGTTGGGCTTTTGCTCGCCGCGCCCCTGCTGGTGGTCTTCTCCGGGCTGTTCGCTTCTGCCGACGCTGGGTTCGAGCGCGCCTTACAATCTGTCTTCAACATCGACTTCGAATCCCTCATCGCTCATGGCTTCCGTACCGCCTTCGTCGGCTGGCTTTCCGCCGGATACTTGATGGCCGCTATCAACGGCGCAGGCGCCCGCTCCGAGGCGTGGCGCAGGGTCGAGTGGCCGCGGCTGGGTGTGCTCGAGCTGGGCATTCCGTTGGGGGCGTTGACCCTGCTGTTCACGACCTTCGTGGTTATGCAGGCGGGATATGTTTTCGGGGGGGAGCAGCTCGTCCAAAACTCGGAGGGGCTCGGGTACGCGGAGTACGCACGCAGGGGCTTCTCCGAGCTGGTCGCCGTGGCGGTGCTGGTGCTCCCGGTCCTGCTGGTGGCGAATTGGCTCACCGACCGCACGAATCCCATTTCCTGCAAAGTGGTGAGGGGACTTTCAGGAGCGCTGCTGATCCCGTTGGCGATGATCATGGGGTCGGCGCTGCACCGAATGGGGCTCTATGTGGACGCCTACGGCCTGACGCAGGACCGCATCTATGCCACCGCTATGCTCTTATGGGCCGGTGCGACTCTCGGCTGGCTCGGCGTCACCGTCCTGCGTAGCAGAGCCGAGCGCTTCGCTTTCGGCGCGATGGTGAGCGCGTTCGCGGTTCTCGGGGCTCTCAACTTCGTGAATCCGGATGCGATGGTAGTACGCGTCAACCTGGCGCGGGCGGAGAGCGGTCAGGAGCTCGACGTCGCCTATCTGGCCACGTTGAGCGCCGATGCCGCACCGGCGCTCGCCTCCTTCCTTACGTCGGACGCGGCGCCGTCGCTGCTCTCCGATACCGACGCGTGCTTCCTCCGTGAAGAGCTCCACCGTCTTTTGGAGGATGAGGGGCCTCGTGACTGGAGGAGCTGGAACGTGGGCCGTGAGCGAGCGGTCCGTGCGGTAGCGTCTTTGGAGCTGGCGGGCGCGGCGGATTCGTGCGAGTGACGGGAGTCAGCGCCTGACGTCGGCGGGCACCGGTCCCGGTGCGTGCCCGCGGGGTCCGACGTACTTTGCTCCCGCGTCGAGCGTCGTCCTGACTCGCGGCGTAGGCCCCAACGCACGGGCCCCGTGAGCCCATCTGTTCTGGGGAAGGAAGACTCCGTGATCCGCAGGTCGTTGTACGCAGGGACGTGGACCGTAGCTGTGGGTGCTCTGCTCGCGGCACCTGTGCTCGCCCAGCAGGGCGCTACCGACGGGCAGTGGCGAGCGTTCGCAGGCGACCCTGGCGCGACGAAGTATTCGTCGCTCGGTCAGATCACGAAGGACAACGTAGCCGACCTGACCGTCGTCTGGCGTCGTCCGACCGTCGACACGTCGATCCTTCAGCACGTTCCGGAGGCCGGCGAGCGTAGCCTCATTGGGACCCCGCTCATGGTCGATGGCGTGCTCTACAGCCCGAATGGTGTGGGTCTGGTGGAGGCTTTCGATCCGGGAACGGGTAGGACGCTTTGGGTTCAGGAGCCGGTGGTCGAAGGACCGGATGGGGATCTGCTCGATGCGTACCTGACCGGCGCGTCTACGCGCGGCGTGGCGCACTGGAGCGACGGCACCGATTCGCGAATCCTCGTGCAGCGCGGTGAATATCTGTACGTCCTCGACGCTCGTACCGGACAGCCGATTGCCGAGTTCGGAACCGATGGCCGCATCGACCTGACGGCGGGCCTCCAAGAGGGTGCCCGCTACCGTTGGCCGGGAGCACCCACCGTTGTAGGCAACGTAGTCGTGTTGGGCAATGCCATGCGCGACGTCTTCAGGAGCAAGGAGTTCGTGAGGGGCGACGTGCAAGCGTTCGACGTGCGCACCGGCGAGCTTCGCTGGATGTTTCATACGGTCCCACAGGATGGCGAGCTCGGCATCGACACCTGGGAAAACGACTCCTGGCGATACTCGGGGCACGCCCCTGTCTGGTCTCTGTTCAGTGCCGACCCGGAACTGGGGCTGGTCTACATGCCGGTGTCTTCGTCGACCAACGACATGTACGGCGGCCATCGCCTCGGAGACAATCTCTTCAGCCAGAGCCTGGTCTGCGTCGACGCCGAGACCGGGGAGCGCGTGTGGCATTATCAGTTCGTGCACCACGGATTGTGGGACTACGATACTCCTGCCGCCCCGATCCTGATGGACCTGGTCGTCGATGGGCGGCCCGTCAGCGCGGTCGCGCAGATTACGAAGCAGGCGTTCGTCTACGTGTTCGACCGCGTGACCGGCGAGCCCGTCTGGCCAATCGAAGAGCGGCCCGTGCCACGGTCGCAGACGCCGGGGGAGCGTACGTCACCGACGCAGCCATTCCCCACCAAGCCGCCGCCCTTCGACCGGCAGGGCTCGACCGAGGACAACCTGATCGACTTTACGCCGGAGCTGCGCGCCGAGGCGCTCGACATCGTTTCTCGGTATACGACCGGTCCGCTCTTCACACCACCCTCGATCCGCGTCGAGGAGCCGGACGGAAATCTCGGGACCATCCAGCTTCCCGGGTCCCAGGGCGGTGCCGACGTGCAGGGCGCCGCGTTCGATCCCGAGACCAACACGCTCTACGTGCCCTCGATCACGTCGCCGTTTGTCGCGGACATCGTGCCCGGGGATCCCGACGGCGATCTGAACTACGTGTTGGGCGGCAGGCAGTGGATTGCGGGGCCACGGGGACTGCCTCTCTTCAAGCCGCCTTACGGGCGCATCACCGCTTTGGATATGAACGCGGGCGAGATCCTCTGGCAGGTGCCGAACGGACACGGGCCCCGCGATCATCCCGCCATCAGGCATCTCGGACTGGACCGGCTGGGCTCGCCGGGTCGCCCGTCGCCTCTGGCCACCGGGACCCTACTCTTCATCGGCGAAGGTTCCGATCTCGTCGGTGGGCCGAGAGTCCCAGAAGGGATGCCGCTCGAGATCTCGACCAACTACGGTGAGCCGTGGTTCCGCGCGTACGACAAGGAGACGGGTGACGTCGTATGGGAGATGGAACTTCCGGCCGGGACCACCGGGGCGCCCATGACCTACATGCACGAGGGTCGGCAGTACATCGTCGTGGCGGTGAACGGTCGGGACGTACCTGCCCAATTCCTCGCGTTTAGTTTGCCTCAGCGGTAAAGCCGACTGGCCTCAGCTGCCGTCCGACGTGATTCGTCGAGACTGGATCAACAGCTTCTGCACCCGCCAGTTGTTCATGTCGGCCACCCAGAGGATGCCTTCGTCCATCTGCGAGCAGTCCAGACCGTGCACCCAGTTGAATTGACCCGGCCCGCGACCTGAGCTGCCTAGCCAACCCTTGATCTCGCCATCCAGCGTCATCTGGTAGATGCGGCCAGGCTCGTTGTCTGAGACCCAGATCTCCTGAGGCGTCGAGTCGGTGATGCACATCGACCAGGGCTGGGTGGCATCCGGGAGCCGCCGATTCGGGTTGATCGCGGTGTAAGGCGGCTGATAGTCCGCGGGGTAGGGCACGTTCATGAGCAGCACGCGCAGGAAGTTACCGTCGGAGTCGAACACCTGAATTCGTCGGTTCGAGCGATCCCCCACGTAGATGTTACCCTCGCGGTCAGCTTGCATGGTGTGCGGCAGATTGAATTGGCCGATGTCCGAGCCGTAGGAGCCCCAGTCCATCAGGAAGTTCCCGTTCATGTCGAACTTCACCATGCGCGAGTTCACATAGCCGTCGCTGACGAAGATGTTGCCGTCCGGATCCCAGGCCACATCGGTGGGCCCGTTGAAGTAGCCGCCGACGGCCCTCGCTTCGCGCTGGTTGGGAAGCTCGACGTCGCCATGGTACCCCTCTTCCCGGCGCCCCAGGTTCATGCTGACATAACCATCTGGGTCGAACTTGATGACCGTATTGGCAGCCTTGTCTACGACCCAGAGGTTGTCCTCGTCATCGAAGCGCACCTGGTGGGCATAGGCGATGCCGTACACGCCCTTCCCGATCTCTCCCACGTAGTAGCCGTCCTGGTCGAACTCGAGCAGCTGCGTAGTGGAATTCGACCAGATCGGACCCTGATTTGCACTACCCGGGTGATTGAGAATCACGATGTGTCCCACGGAATTCACTGCAATACCGAGGATTTCGCCCAGATTCATGTCAGGGGAGTACTTGAGCGGCCGGGGAAGCGACTCGAACGGAATCTCGGGTGCGGACTGCTGTGAGAATGCCGGGGTGGCGACCATCGCTGTCAGCGTGAGGATCAGGCAGAGGCGTTTCACAGTCAGTCTCCTAAGCTCGTGTTATTGGCGAAGATACTCGCCGAACCAGTCGATCGCGAGTGACGCTGCGGCATGATGTCCTCCGTCGCGAGGGGTCGCGACAGCCGTCAGCCTTGCAGCTCGACGAGGTCCTGAAAGTGGGCGAGGGACTCCGGATTCGCGAGCGCATCGGCGTTCTCCACAGGGAGCCCGTGGATTGCTCGGCGCACAGCTATCTCGCTGATTTTTCCGCTTATTGTGCGCGGGATCGCGGGTACGGCGAGCATGACTTTCGGTATATGGCGCGGTGAGCTGTTCAACTTGATCTCGCTCCGGATGCGGGCTCGGAGTTCGTCGTCGAGCTCCACTCCGGCGCGAAGCACCACGAACAAGACGATGCGTTCGTCGCCGTCCCATTGCTGCCCGACGGCTACGCTCTCGACGATCTCGTCTAGTCGCTCGACTTGCCGGTAGATCTCAGCCGTCCCGATCCGGACTCCTCCCGGATTGAGCGTGGCGTCCGAACGGCCGTGGATGACGAAGCCACCGTGCGCGGTTCTCTCGATCCAGTCGCCGTGACGCCAGGCCGGACGCGCCGTGTGCTCGAAGTACGCCGCTCTGAAGCGCATGTCATCGGGATCGTTCCAGAAGCGGACGGGCACAGAGGGGAAGGCTCGAGTGCAGACGAGCTCACCCTGCTGGCCGGGCGGCAGCTCGACCGCCTCGGAGTCCCACACCTCGACGCTCATGCCCAATGCGGGCGCCTGGATTTCTCCGCGGTAGACCGGTGCGGTTGGGTTTCCTCCTACCAAGCACGCGACGAGGTCGGTGCCGCCGGCAATGGACGCGAGGTGCACGTCCGCCTTGACCCTGCCATAGACCCAGTCGAACGACTGGGGCAGCAAAGGTGAGCCGGTTGACAGGATCGTGCGCAGCGAAGACAGATCGTGCGTCTCCCTCGGGCACAACCCCTCCTTCTCCGCCAGCGCGAGGTACTTCGCGCTCGTCCCGAATACGTGCACGTGCTCGGCGTCGGCCACGTCCCACATGCGTGTCGGCGTCGCCTGGAACGGAGAGCCGTCGTATAGTACGATGCTCACGCCGGATGCGAGCGCCGAGACCATCCAGTTCCACATCATCCAGCCGCAGGTCGTGTAGTAGAACAGCGTGTCGCCGGGCCGCAGGTCGCAGTGCAGCACATGCTCCTTGAGGTGCTGGATGAGCGTGCCGCCCTGTCCGTGCACGATGCATTTGGGAATGCCCGTCGTGCCGGAGGAGTAGAGCACGTAGAGCGGGTGGTCGAACGGGAGTTGGGCGAAGTCGGGCGTCGGCTGGTCCGACGGGCTCGCGAACTCGTTCCACGGGATCGCGTGCGGGATACCGACTAGGTCACCGGATCCAGCTTTGCCCCCGTAGTCGGCGACGACGACCGCGCCCAAAGACGGTAGGCGCTCGGAGATCGCTCGCACACGCTCTAGCGAGCCCATCCAGGATCCGTTCCACATCGCGCCCCTCGCGCAGACGAGCACCTTGGGCTCGATCTGGGAGAAACGATCCAGAACGCCGTCGACGCCGAAGTCCGGTGAAGAAGACGACCACATCGCGCCGAGGCTCGAGGTGGCGAGCATCGCGATGACCGCCTCGGGAATGTTCGGCAGGAAGCCCGCGACTCGGTCACCGGGGGCGACACCGGCCCGCTGGAGTCCGGCCGCGAAGTGCGCGACCTGTACCCTCAGGTCCGCCCACGTGACCGAGGTGGTCGGTCCGTCTTCGTTCCAGGCGACGATCGCTTGTGGGCGACGCTCGGCGACGTGCCGATCCGCGAGCAAGTTCTCGGCGAAGTTGAGCCGGGAGCCGCTGAACCATCGCGCGCCCGGCATGCGCGTGGGGTCGTCGACTACCTCGGTGGCCGGTTGCGAAGCCCGCACGTCGCAGAAGTCCCACAGTTCGGACCAGAACTCCGATGGCTCGCGGATCGACCACTCGTGGAGAGGTGCGATGGAGTCGGACTCAATCACCTCGGTCGCTTCATGCCCCAGGTGGGCGCCGACCTGCTCGGCGAAGCGCACGAGATTGGTTGTCGCGACGCGCTCGGGCGAAGGGCGCCACATCAGCCTCCGGTCATCGGCGGAGGACGATGCTTCAGATGACATTATTGGGGAGCGGGTCTTTCACGTGGCGCTTCCGCAGGCGTATGATGGCCGGAACATCAGGGAGGCATCGTATGGTCACACGCTCGTCACCGCGACTTCTCGTGCTGGGTGCGCTATCACTCGTCTCGGTGGCGCTGGTTGCGCCGCCCTCCGCCCAAGCGCAATCGGCCAGGCCGGCAGGCGAGTGGCACGCCACGGGAGGAGACCACACCAATACGAAGTACTCACCGCTCGACCAGATCACGGCTGAGAACTTCACCGATCTGGAGATCGCTTGGCGCTGGACCTCGATCTCCACCGATGTCACCGACCGACTGGAATCGGTCCGCCCCAACGGGTTCAAGACCACCCCGCTCATGGCGGACGGGCTCGTCTACCTGAGCACTTCGGTCGGCCAGGTGGCCGCGCTCGACGCCGGCACGGGCGACCTGGTCTGGTCCTACGATCCCCGCAGCTACGAAAGGATGGAGTTTCCCCCGGCCAGCATGGGGTGGCAGCATCGAGGCGTAGCCTATTGGCAGGATGACCAGAGCGATGACGCGCGCATCTTCATCGCGCTGCACGACCTGCGCTTACTCGCGCTCAACGCCCGGACCGGTGAACTCTATCCCGACTTCGGCGACGCCGGCTTGGTCGACCTCAGCGGCAGCCTGGGGCGCGAGGTCAACCCTGTGCGATTGACCCACTCCTCACCGGTCGCGATCGCGCGGGATGTCGTGGTCATCGGCAGCATCGTTCAGGACACCAACCTGACGCTCAAAGAAGCGTCACCGGGACACGTGCGTGGTTTCGACGCGCGCACCGGCGAGATGAAATGGATCTTCCACACCATCCCGCAGGAAGGAGAGTTGGGCGTCGACACTTGGGAGGACGACTCCTGGCGCTACAGCGGCCACACCAACGTGTGGGGGACGCTGGCGGTCGACGATGAGCTCGGTCTCGTTTACCTGCCTACCGGCACGCCCACCAACGACTACTACGGCGGCATGCGGCGCGGTGACAACCTGTTTGCCGAGAGCATCGTAGCAGTCGACATCGAGACCGGGGAGCGCGTTTGGCACTTCCAGGCAGTACACCACGGGCTCTGGGACTACGACTTTCCGACCGCGGGCAACCTGCTCGACATCACGGTCGACGGACGCGTGATCAAGGCGATCGCGCAAACCAGTAAGCAGGCGTTCGTCTATGTTCTCGATCGAGCGACCGGGGAGCCGGTCTGGCCCATCGAGGAGCGGCCGGTCCCGCAGGGCGACGTGCCCGGCGAGTGGTACTCGCCCACGCAGCCGTTCCCGACCAAGCCTGCCGCGTTCGACCTGCAGGGCGTGACCGAGGACGACCTCATCGACTTCACGCCCGAGCTGCGCGCAGAAGCGCTGCAGATCGTCGCCGAGAGCGCACGCCTGGGGCCGCTCTTCGAACCGCCGGTGCTGCGCGGCAGCAGGAAGCCGGTCATCCAGGCACCTGGCACCGGTGGCGGCGTGAACTGGCCGGGCTCAGCGGTCGATCCCGAGACCGGTCGCATCTTCATTCCGTCGCAGACCAGACTGCGCACGGTCGAGTTGGTCCCCTACGAGGCGCCCGCCACTACCGGGTACTTCACCGATCCCTGGGCGAGCGCGATCCCGGGGCCGCAGGGGCTGCCCATCGTCAAGCCGCCGTACAAGCGCATTACCGCGATCGACCTGAACACCGGGGAGCACGTCTGGATGACCGCGCATGGCGACGGACCGAGGAACCATCCGGCGCTGAAGGGCCTCGACTTGCCGGCGTTGGGCGGCCACCTGGGGCCGAACGCCGGGGGGCCGCTAGTCACCAAGACGCTCTTGATCGTGAACTCGGGCGCTCGGGACGTGCCCAGCATCGAAGACGTCGCCGCCACGCTCACCGCTTACGACAAGGACACCGGTGAGTACCTCGGGTCGGTCAGGCTTCCCGCAGTGCCGCAGGGGAACCCGATCACCTATCTGCACGAGGGTAAGCAGTACATCATGGTGGCCATCGGCGGGCGCAGGAATGCCGCGCCGGAGCTGATTGCGCTGGCGCTGCGGTAGCGGCGGTCCCAGCTGCGGCCGCTGCTTACGGGATTCGGCGTCCCCTCTCATAGATATCCACGATGGCAGGTCGTTCGCCTTCCGTCGTCATCCCGGCCGCGAAGAGAAGCGTCTCGAGCACTTGGATCACCTCGCGGGACGGTCTGGGAAGTCCGAACCGGTAGCCCTCGGCAATGAAGAGCGGCGTCCATCCCTGCTCGTTTTTCTGATTCCAGGTGAGCGGGTCGGCGCCATGGTCAGCGAGTAACTGAACGATGCTCGGAAAGCTCCCATACGCCGCGCCATGCATCGCCGTATCGCCCTCGTCGTTCATCGCGTTGACCTCCGCACCCAGCTCGAGCATCAGCTGTGTGGCGATCAGCGCTTCCGGCTCCGTCCCAGCCTCTTCCTCCGGGGCGGTCGTACCCAGGCCGGCTGCCGCCATCAGAGCCGTGGTGCCGCGCGTGTTTGGAATGAACGGATCAGCGCCCAACTCCATGAGTAGACGCATCAATGCGGCGTCTGCCCGGTCGGCGGCCAGCAGGAAGGGGGTGGTGCCTCCCGATCTGATTCGAGACGCCGAGTTCGGCTGGCGACGAGCGCCTTCCGCCAAGCGCCAGTTCACATCAGCTCCCAGCGCCACCAGCGTCCGTACGAAGTCGAGGCTACTCACGTTCCCCGATCCGACTGGGGCTGGATCGCCTCGATCGCTTTCATCCGGCTTGCGCACCCAACTCATGGTGTGCAGCGGCGTGAATCCAGTGCGCTCGTCGTTCACATCGGCCCCGGCTTTCACGAGTTCGATCGCTAGCTCGAAGTGGCCGTTCCTGACCGCCATGAGCAACGGACTCATGCCGTCGTCGATAGGCTGGAATGTGGCGTTGTTGGCCCCCCGATTTCCCACATTCTTCTTGGCCTCTAGAAGCGCGTTCACGTCCACGCCGGCCTCGAGCAGATTGAGCGCCACGTCGATGTGGCCGGCGCGCACCGCGAAAAACATTGAGGTGAACCCAGACCCCAGCGTGGCGTGCGCGTCGGCACCGGCGTCGATGAGGGCCCTGACGACCGATGGGTGTCCTTCGGCCGCTGCCCACATGAGCGCCGTCTGATCGCGTCCCTCCTGCGCGTTGGCGTCGGCGCCTTGGGCGAGCAGCTGCTGCACCACCTCGAGGCTGCCGGTACGGGCGGCGAGCATGAGCACGGTTTCCCCGCCTGCTAGTGACGCGTTCGCATCGGCGCCCCCGTCGAGCAGGAGGTCCACGACGGTTGCGCTGCCGTTGGTGCACGCCAGGGCGAGTGGCGGTACGCCGTAGTCGTTCTCGGTGTTGACGTCGGCGCCCGCGCGAACGAGCAGTTGCACCATATCTGCGTCGTCACGGTAGACGGCCCAGAGCAGGGCGGTCATGCCACCTACCTGTGGCACATTGACGTCCGCACCCTCGTGCACCAGGCCGCGGACGAGCGCCTGATCACCGTGCTCGGCCGCTGATGCGATCGGTGTCTCCTGGGCCTGCACAGCCACGGTGGTACTGACCAGGGCCAGAAGCACGATTCTCCCGATAGCCATCGCCTTAGACCGGTACAGGATCGAAGAGATCTTCGATCTTGCCTGTGCTATCGCCGAATGAGTCGAGCTGCACTCCGACCCGGTCCAGCAGCGTCATGTGGAGGTTGGCCAAGGGTGTGCCATTCTCGTACTCGATGTGCCGCCCACCTCTCATGCCGCACGAGGCGCCCCCCGCGACGAGAATCGGGAGGTTGATGTGGTCGTGTAGGCTGGGGTTGCCCATCCCGCTTCCGTACAAGAGCACGGTGTTGTCGAGCAGAGAGCCCTCGCCGTCCGGCGTGGCCTGCAGCTTCCCGAGGAAATCGGCGAACAGCGACACATGGAACGTGCCGATCTGGGCGATCTTCTCGACCTTCACCGGATCGTTGCCGTGATGGCTGGTCGGATGGTGAGGCTCCGGGACGCCAATCTCGGGATAAGTACGGTTGCTGAGCTCGCGCGTAAGCTGGAAGGTGCTGACCCTTGTGATATCGGCCTGGAACGCCAGCAGCTGCAGGTCGAACATGAGCGCGGCGTGATCGGCGAACCCCGCCGGTACGCCAACAGGACGATCGAAATCGCGTCCCTCCAGGTTCTCCTCGGCCGCTGCCTCCGCAAGCTGGATCTGACGCTCGATCTCTCGCACGCTGTCGAGGTACTGGTCGATGCGGGCGCCGTCGCCCACTCCTACCAACCGCTTGAGACGCGCGATGTCCTCGTGGAACGAATCGAGGAGGCTGGCGCGACTCCGGAGTGCTGCGCGACGCTCGGCCTGGCTTCCGCCCTCGCCGAATAGGCGCTCGAATACGATGCGCGGATGCGCTTCGGACGGAAGCGGTGTCGTGGGTGAAGACCAGGAGAGGTTGTTGGTATAGACGCACGCGTATCCGTTGTTGCAAACGCCCGCGAGCGGATTCAGGTCCATCGACATCTCGAGCGACGGTAGTTGCGTGTCCTGACCGATTGCTTTCGCCGCGATTTGGTCGGCGGTGGTTCCCAAATGGTAGTCCGAGCTCTCGGTGTGCTTGGCGAAGGCCGCGCTCAAGAATCCGGAGTTCGAAGTGTCGTGCGTGCCTGGGTAGGAGTTCTGGAGCTCCAGATTGGTGACGACCGATACGTGGTCCTTCACTTTCTCCAGGGGGCTGAGCACAGGCGGCAGCTCGCCGAGAATCTCCCCACCCTGCGGTGTCCAGCGGGCGATGTCCGTCCCCATGGGCATGAACACGTAGCTGAGCCGGGGCGTGGGGCTGGCCGCGGTATTGGCTAGGGCGGTCGCCGCGGGAATCATCGCGTCGAGCAGAGGCAGCGCCAGCGTAGCCTGCATGCCCTTCAGGAACGTGCGCCGCGGTAGGGCCTTCTTGGTGATGATCATCGTGCTGCCCTCATCTGAAACGGTACGCTCTCGACGATACCCAAAATGAGCGACGAGAGTCGATATCCACCGGGCTCGGCCTCGCGCAGAATCTGGCGGATCGCCGGAGCATCGTAGTACTCGACTCCACGTCCGAGCGCAAAAGTGAGCAACTTCTCGGTGACGGCACCCGCGAACAGCTCCGGGCGGCTCAGCAAGGCCGCTTCGAGGCCGGCTACGCCTTCGAATTCGCCGACGCCGGGCAGGCCGCCCGAAACGTCGATGGGCCCGCTCTCTCCTTCGTTGTCCCGCCAACGACCCACGGCATCGAAATTCTCTAAGGCGAACCCCACTGGGTCGATGGTGCTGTGACATCTCGCGCACACCGGGTTGCTGCGATGCTCGGCGAGCCTCTCTCGCATGCCGAGAGCTGCGGATACCGAGTTGTCGTCGAGCGCAGGCACGTTCGGCAGCGGAGGCGGTGGTGGTGCGCCGTAGAGCTTGTCCAACACGAACTTGCCGCGAAGCACCGGCGAGGTACGCGTGGCGTAGGATGTCACGGCGAGTATGCTACCGTGCCGTAACAGGCCGCCGCGCTGGCTATCGTTCGCAAGCGCGACGTGCCGAAAGCGGCTGCCGATCACGCCGGGTATGTCGTAGTGCCTCGCTAAGCGCTCGTTGAGGAACGTGTAGTCGGCGCTGAGCAGTTCGAGCACGCTTCGATCTTCGCGCACCACGTGGTCGAAGAACCGCTCCGTCTCCTCACGCAGCGCGCGACGAAGGTTGTCGTCGAAGTCCGGGTAGAGACGGATGTTGGGGATGAAGGACTCCAGATTGCGCAGCTGGAGCCACTGGCCAGCGAAGTTGCTGGCGAGGTTGTAAGAGCGTTGATCGGCGAGTAGTCGTCGGACTTGCCTCTCAAGCTTGCGTGGCTCGCTCAGCTCTCCTCGGATTGCCACATCCAGCAGCTCTTCGTCGGGGATGCTGCTCCACAGGAAGAACGACAGGCGGGAGGCCAGCTCCAGGTCGCTGATCCGGTAGGCTGCGCCTGACGCTGCCGCGTCCGAATCCAGCTCCACCCGGAACAGGAACTCCGGGTTGATGAGCACGGCGCTCAAGGCGTTCCCTATGCCAGCATCGAAATCTCCCTCGGCCCGGGCTTCCCGGTAGAAGGCCATCGAGCTCGCCACATCCGCGTCGGAGACGGGTCGACGGTAGGCGCGCCGCATGAGCGTGGAGAGGATCTCCCTCGCACACGCCTCTTCCTCGGAGGACTCGGTCGGCTGGCATCCGAAGATTCGGCGGCGGCTCGGTGTGAGTTCGGCGCCCCCCGGCGCGTACGGTCCGGTGATCGATACCTGATAGACCGCGGGCGTCAGGCGCGGATGGCGCTGCTCGTTGAAATGCGATTGCAGCGGCTGCCGCTCGGTCTCGAGGAGCGACGACGATTGCTTGTGGAACGCGACGCCCACTTCGTGGGGACCGGCCGTCACGCCGGTGCGAATCCTCAGGTACTTGTCCACTACGGAATGATCGGGTCCGTCGGGCCTCGCGACTGGGAAGGTCGCGACGAGCTTGCGGTCGAGCAGCAAATCCAACTTGTGCTTTTGCGAGCCCCTCAAGCCCCCGACATTGCCGGTCCGATTGCGCGCGAGCCGGATCTGGATGTCATACGCCCCGTCCTGCGCGAACGTGTAGGGGAAGGACACACCGCCGCGCGTTCCGATCGGGAGGCCGGCCACATGCTCTTCTTGCGTGAAGTCCGCCGGCACACGGATCACATCGCTTTGCAGTGACGTCTGGGTAGTGCCGACCGCAAGGCGGCTGATCTTTTGCGCAGCCGAGATGTACCGGTCCAATAAGACCGGCGGAAGGTCGCCCACCGTGACGTTATCGAAGCCGTAACCGCTCTCATCGGAGGGGAGCAGCGACGTGGCATCGATGTCGAGAGACAATAGGTCGCGAATGGAATTCTGGTACTCCGTACGGTTGAGACGCCGCAGCGTCTCGGTGCGGCCAGGATTCGGATCCGCCGCCGACACCGCGTCGAGCGATGCCTCTAGCCGTGAAGCCATGGCGTTCCGGTCGTCAACGGGCGGCTGCGGCCTGCCGGGAGGCGGCATGAGACCCGTGCGGAGCTTACGCACGACCTTCTCCCATACCTCGGCGTGTTCGCCGACTTCGGCCGCGTCGATGAGGTCGAGCCTCAAGCCCGCTCGCTCGAGCCGGGCGTCGTGGCAGGCCACGCAGTATCCGTGGATCAACTCACGGCTGCTGGATGAGGACGGGGGCGCCTGCGCGGAGAGCTCAGCTTGCAGACAAAACGATACACTCAGTGCCAACGCGGCAGAAAGCACCGTGACGAGCGGGAGGGTCCTGAGCGTCCCGTTTCTCATGGGGTGCATTGTACTCCCGGGGCGGCGGAGATGCCAACGGATTCTAGGGTTAAGCGTTCCCTATGTAGCCCTCGTTCTCCAGGTGCAGAACCAGACGGTGCACGGCTTCTTCGGAGCTGACCTCCCTCGTGTCGATCACGACCTCGGCGTCGGTGGGCTCCTCGTAGGGATCGGATATGCCGGTGAACCCCTCGATGATGCCCGCCCGAGTCTTTGCGTAAAGGTCTTTGCGGTCCCGTTGCTCGCAAACGTCCAGCGGTGTGGCGACGTGTACCAGAATGAAGCCGCCGCCAGACTCGACCAAGGCGCGCACCTCCCGCTGCGTCGCCCCGTACGGCGCGATCGGCGCACACAAGGCGATGCCGCCGTTCTTCGTGACCTCGCTGGCCACGAAGCCCGCGAGAGGCGAGAAGGCCCCGTTCAGCAGCAGCTCGAGGTCGCAGATCTGGCGCTCGGTGAGGTCCCAGGACGGCCAATCCCGCGAGGACTCTTTTAGCTCCTGGGCGCGGCCGTCGGACACAATGAGGTTGCGCAGCACGCCGCCGTGGGGCGTGATCAGATTGGCATCAGGGGCCGATGCGTGGGGTGGATGCGGGGAGAGTCGAGCGAGCAAGGTAGCTACGGCGCGGAGCTGGAGGCTAGACGTATCGCGACCGACCGTCCAGCCGTGAGATCGCTACCGGCCCTCGCTCACCTCGTCGAACACGTTCTGAAGTCGGACCGGCGCGAGCGGCCAGTCCAGATCGGCGGTTTCGACCCTAGAGGCGATGTCGCCGCGGGTCGCGCCCGCCGCGACTTCAGCGCGCACGCGATCGATGACGGTCTCGAGCTTGCTGCGGAAGACCCTGATGTCGTCCTTGCTCAGGACCGGGCCGTGCCCCGGGATCACC
>Ga0208879_1000617_pt1 | contig 36082 bp, 29 predicted proteins | sample Knorr_S15_td_Bot_FD_185605 | JGI IMG/M metagenome (GOLD analysis project Ga0208879, IMG submission 185605) | Marine microbial communities from Southern Atlantic Ocean transect - Knorr_S15_td_Bottom_ad_5009_LV_A (SPAdes) (version 2) | ecosystem: Environmental > Aquatic > Marine > Oceanic | place... | reverse complement strand
GGCATCGGCTTTGTCCAAGGCATCAATCATTTCGGCCATCATATCTCGATTAAAAGCGTTGAGTATTTCAGGACGATTCAACGTTATTAGAAGGACGCTGTCTTCCAGGTCGTACAGTATTGTGGAGTAATCCATGAAAAGCTCCGATGTGTTTGGCTAAAAGTTTATAATAAACCCTAATGGTGCCCCAGAGTATTGCCTACTGCCAACTATTAAGTATGGGATTGGCAACTGTAATTATTAAGGCAGGGGGAAGTCCCCCCGACCCCACTTGTTCTATTTGGTTCCATCTCGGACTATTACATACTATTCTGGACGAACGGTTAGGTATATTTGAGAGTTACTATGAAACCCCTCCTCAACACAATTCTCCTCTTTATTCTGGTTATTGGGTTTTCAGGAGGTGTTAGTGGGCAGGATTTTGAAGAAACCAAGCGATTAGCGGAACAAGGAGATGCAACAGCCCAGTACAATCTGGGAAATATGTACGATAGCGGAAGGGTTGTTCCCGAGAATGATGCAGAAGCGGTTAGGTGGTATCGGTTAGCAGCAGAACAAGGAGTTGCATTCGCCCAGTCCAATCTAGGGAGTATGTACCGCACCGGAGATGGTGTTCCTGAGAATGATGTAGAAGCGGTTAGGTGGTATCGGTTATCGGCGGAACAAGGTGATGCAACCGCCCAGTACAATCTGGGAATTATGTACTCTAACGGAGAAGGTGTTCCAGAGAATGATGCTGAAGCGGTTAGGTGGTATCGATTAGCAGCAGAACAAGGAGATGCAACAGCCCAGAACAATCTGGGGTTTATGTACGCTAGGGGAGAAGGTGTTCCCGAGGATGATGTAGAAGCAGTTAAGTGGTATCGGTTGGCAGCTGAACAAGGAGATGCAACCGCCCAGACCAATCTGGGAGTTATGTATGCCATCGGAGCAGGTTTGCGTCAAAACAATGTTAGGGCTTATGCATGGTTTTCAGTAGCTGCAGCACAAGGAGATGAAGACGCGAGAAGCAAGAGAGACATAATTTCCGAAACCCTAACCCCTGAACAACTCCCAAACGGTACTGTGAGTAAACATAGCCTTGTTCTGCCAATCGCCGAATTCTATCGAGAAGTACGGAGCATCCTGCCCACTAGCACCTCCTCAACACAACTCTAATCATTTCAATTTATTTCTATGTCTTTGAAGATATGGTTTCATTTCATCATTGTTTAAAGCTTGGTGTTTTTAGAAGAATTTTGGAGGAGCAGCCATGAAAATAAATCACCTAATAAAATTAGCACTAGTGCTTTTTGCGTTCAGTGGATTTGTCGCTTGCAGTTCCAGCAGCGAAGTAGCACAGATACAAGCAGACTACGAAGCTGGGAATTTAACTTTGGAACAAAGAGATGCAGCCATCGCCGCCCAAAGGGAAGAAAAACAGGCAGAAAGGGAAGAAGAACGGGCAGAACAAGCAAGGAGACGAGCAGCAAGTATCATAGGGGTCTCGATCATTCAGCCATAATTCCTCCCCAGAATTAGAATTTTTCCCAAATTAGCTCTTAAGTATGGGGTTGGCAACTGTAATTATTAGGACAGGGGAAAGCCCTAAGATTACAAGCGAAAGCATATTGATTTTATAGGGAACTACAGATTTCCGTAAAAAAGCCTAAATCTCCTACTGCCCGAAGAACATTGCACGATTAGTTTCATGCAATGCACCAATTGAAGAACCGGGTGTGACTAATGTTGTTGCCCCATCGAGATTCTTCGTTAATTGAGCTCGGCAGCCGCCATTACATAAATTAAATCCAGTCCAATCGTCGCAGCAGCCAACGAAGTGATCTCTGCATGATCGTAGCTAGGCGCCACTTCAACAATATCTGCACCCACAATATTCAGCTTTTCAAGGCCTCGGATTATCTTTAGAGCCTTGTCTGTGCTCATCCCACCAACAACAGGCGTACCTGTGCCTGGCGCATAGGCGGGATCAAGACAGTCAATATCAAAAGTGAGATACACCGGCATGGCTCCAACTCGCTGCTTTATTGCCGACACAATATCTGCAGCTGACCAATCGTTAACTGCCTCCGCACTAATGACTTCGAACTCATGATCTTCGATATCATATTCCGTTCGGATGCCAATCTGAATTGAGTGCTTAGGGTCTATAAGACCTTCTTTCGGAGCATAATAAAACATACACCCATGATTATACTCGTTACTTTCTTTGTAGCTATCTGTATGGGCATCAAAATGGATAAGAGCTAAAGTCCCATGATGTTGATGCACTGCTCTCAATAATGGCAGAGTTACAAAATGGTCGCCTCCAAACGCTAGCGTTCGGGCCCCTTGAGCCTGAATTTTTCCGACATGCTCAATGACGGTATTTATCATTGGAAGAGTTTCGCCGGGCGTAAATTCGAGATCTCCGTAATCCACAATTGCAATTTTTTTAAAGACATCAAAAGTCCATGGCCATCTTCTCTCTTCCCAACGCAAATTAGCAGAGGCCAATCGAATGCCTTGAGGTCCATGACGGGTACCAGCTCGACCAGTGGTACCTAAATCGTAGGGAATACCTAGTACTGCCAAATCGATGTTTGTGCATTCCCGAGAGAAAGGAAGGCCCAGATAACTGAATGCATTTGAAAACATTGAGTGGCTATCTAAAACATCGTTGTCGGACATAACTAATCCTTTTTGTGATGAAATACAGCAACCGTAATTTCATTGCTATAAATTGAAGGCTAGATCATTCAGTTAGCCCAAACACTAATTCATGCAGACACCTTGACTACGTAGATCAGCAAGCGTTAACTCAAGACCCTTGCGCATAATACCTACCAAGTCATCGATTTGAGGTAATGAGAGGGTCTGAAGAGAAGCCAAGTAAAACTGTATCTAAAACGGCTTGTCGACTATTTTCTGTTGATATAAAATTTCAGGAATCACTCCGGTATCCTCTATTTTGTTCTAGAAATTAACTCTTAAGTATGAGGTTGGCAACTGTAATTATTACGGCAGAGGGAAATCCTCCCCCGTCCCTATATTTAGCAGGGCAGCCCGTAAATGTTTGAAGGGGGGGCTAAAAGGCAATCTGGAAACGGTTTATGGTAGGTGACATGGTAGGTAAATCTTAATTATTTCCATAACCTATTGATTAATAAGGACGTTGGAGTCCGGCCTTCGGCACCAAATTGAGTTTCGACCGAAACTGCTCAAATTACCCCCGAATCACAGGATTTCGTGGTATTGCAAGAAATCCTGTGAAACCCCCGTATTTCCTTGACCTTGGCCCTGTCTGGTCTTTATAATTCGCGTCCCTTGTGAGATTGTAATCATAGCCAATAGGCTCTGTAATTTGTCTTATAAAACAAGGGATTACGAATTAGCACAAAATGTCAGATTTAGTCCTTATGGGGCTGGATTCGACAAGGGCGCCGGGATTTAGAAGAATCGGAGCCAGCCAGAATTTTTGATTTGTTGCGGGGTGGAGCAGTCTGGCAGCTCGTCGGGCTCATAACCCGAAGGTCGTAGGTTCAAATCCTGCCCCCGCTACCAATTTTGAGTTTGTGCAGGTAGCTAGTCCAGCCCGAGTCGGGCTCGATTCTCTACCAGGGCGGCGTAGCCGGGAAGGTCGTAGGTTCAAATCCTGCCTCGCTACCGAATTTTGTTAAAGCTGGAAAGAGTGATATTGAGGCCTTAGACTGTTAAATATTAATCTTTGTGCTCGCTCAGCTTGAGTTGGTCACAAAGGATCTGAGAGTGGGCCTTTGGCCCATTTTTTGTATCTACAGGATTCGTCTGGGGCACTGGAAACACACGGGCAGAAGCAGGTGCCGCACGTTGAGTACAGTGAAGAGTAGCGTCACGTTGTTAACAGAAATGATCGAACCGACAGTCGAAGCCCTGGGGCTTGAATTGTGGGGAGTCGAGCATATTCAGCAGGGAAGATATTCTCTGTTGAGGATTTATATCGAACGGGATCAAGGGATTACGATCGAAGATTGTGCGAACGTGAGTCGGCAAGTTGGTGCGGTGTTGGACGTGGAAGATCCAATTACCAGTGAATACACACTCGAAGTGTCTTCTCCGGGATTGGACAGGCCACTATTTACGGCCAGACAGTTTGAGCAGTTTGTTGGAAGCGAAGTGAGTTTGCGACTGCACAGCGCGGTTCGGGGCAGGCGAAAGTTTAAGGGAAGTATCGCTAGAGTTGATGAAGACAGCATTTGCCTGCAGGTGGATGGCAGCGACTATGAATTGCGACATGCGGATATCGAGAAGGCGAGTATTGTTTACAAAGATTAGTTTTTACTCCATGTACTACAGATGATATCGGGCGCGAATTTTATTATGGTGACACGATTATGATGAGCAGTGACATATTAATGGTTGCTGATGCGGTCTCGAATGAAAAGGGCGTATCACGCAGTGTGATTTTCGAAGCGATTGAATCGGCGCTCGCCACTGCGACCAAAAAGCTAAACGATCGAGACGAGATTGACTGCCGCGTAGCAGTCGATCGAGACACCGGCGAGTATGAAACCTTCAGGGTCTGGACTGTCGTCGAAGAGGAAGAGTATCTGGAAGAGGGTTCACAGTTTACGCTGGAGCAGGCGGTTGAGAAAGACAAATCACTCGCCATTGGAGATACCTGGGAAGAGAAAATCGAGAACGTCGAATTTGGTCGCATCGCCGCGCAAACCGCGAAGCAGGTAATAGTTCAGAAAGTACGGGAAGCCGAGCGGGAAATTGTAATTGGCGAATACCAGGACAGAATCGGTGACCTGGTCGCTGGCACGGTTAAAAAAGTAACTCGCGATAACATTATCGTTGATCTGGGGGGCAACGCCGAAGCGTTGTTACCTCGCGATCAGATGATTCCCCGTGAAACCTTTCGTGTCGGTGATCGTCTGCGGGCATTACTAACAGATGTTCGGTTCGAGCAGCGCGGACCACAATTATTTCTTAGCAGGACATCGCCTGATATGTTGATGGAGTTGTTCAAGATCGAGGTGCCCGAGATTGCAGAAGAGATCATCGAGATCAAGGCGGCGGCGCGTGACCCGGGCTCCCGAGCCAAGATCGTGGTTAAGACAAATGATGGCCGCATCGATCCCGTAGGTGCCTGTGTCGGTATGCGAGGCTCTCGAGTGCAAGTGGTTTCGAACGAATTGGCGAACGAGCGCATCGATATCATTTTGTGGGATGACAATCCAGCGCAACTGGTAATAAATTCGATGTCGCCGGCAGAAGTTGCGTCCATCATCGTAGATGAAGACAGTCACACCATGGACATTGCGGTGGAAGAAGACAACCTGGCCCAGGCAATTGGCAGGAATGGGCAAAACGTGCGTTTGTCCAGCGAACTCACCGGTTGGACCATCAATGTAATGAGTGAAGAAGAAGCTGCAGAAAAACAACAGCAGGAAGCGAACAGCTTTATCGAGGTTTTCATGGAGAAACTCGGCGTGGACGAAGATGTATCTGAGGTATTGGTTCAGGAAGGCTTTACTTCCTTGGAAGAAATAGCCTATGTCCCGCTTGATGAGTTGCTGGCGATTGATGGCTTTGACGAAGAAATTGTAGACGAACTCAGGAATCGCGCTAAGGATGCACTGTTGATTCAGGCGATTGCCTCAGAGGAGGACTTGTCATCGGCAAACATTGCTGACGATTTGCTGAATATGGAAGGCATGGACGGCAAGCTGGCATTAGATCTTTCCAAGAAAGATATCCTCGATATGGAAGGATTAGCCGAGCTGGCGGTCGATGAATTAATGGAGATAGAGGGCATGGATGAAGAGCGGGCGGGGAAGTTAATCATGACGGCTCGAGCTCCGTGGTTTGAATAATGATGTTTGATCACAGATTCAAGCAGATAGTTTCGGGCAAGAACTGTTGCCCGCTAGTAAGAAGGCAAATGGGAGTAGGTTGAATGGCAGATGCAACAATAAGTGAACTCGCCGGAGTGGTTGGAGTATCGGTGGACAAGTTGCTGTCTCAAGTTAAAGAGGCAGGCCTGCCTCATTCCATAGCCAAAGACACGATTTCAAACGACGACAAGAATACCTTGCTTCTTTTCCTGCGCCGAAGTCATGGCGATAAAGACGCCACCGATGGTGCGCCCAAGAAAATCACGCTAAAACGTAAAACTATTGCAACTCTGAAATCGGCGTCGACTCATGGTCGCGGTAAAACAGTTAATGTAGAAGTGCGTAAGAAACGCACCTATGTGAAGCGTAGCACTATCGTCGATGACACCCCGGAAGTCGAAGAGGAATTGGAAAATCTGGTCACTGCCAAGGGTGATGCTGAAACAGATGTGTCAGCACCAGCCCAAGATGGGGCTGATCAGGCCAAGGCCGATGCTACGACAGTAGAAGCTAAGGCGGCAGGCGAGGCCCAACCCGAAGCGACTCTGGCCCAGGAAGTTCCTCCACCGGAGGAAGGACGTGCCACCAAACCTGGAGCAAAACGCAAGACCCAGGCAAAGACCGACGACGTCGGAGAGAAGAAGACGCACCTCAGAAACAAGGCCAAGGCACAAGCCCCCAAGCGCCAGGCCAAGACTATTCATGTAAATGATGACTTTGTGCTGGAGGGCGATGACTTCGATGAAATTGGTGGACGTGGAAGACGCGTCAGTGGTCGTCGCGGCAAGGCTAGAATCGCCGCCCAACAGCATGCCTTCGAGAAGCCTACAGAATTCATAGCGCGTGAAATAACGATTGCCGAGACCAATAGTGTTTCCGATCTGGCGCAGAAGATGTCGGTAAAGTCCGCCGAAATCGTCAAGATTTTGTTCAATATGGGAGTCATGGCTACCATTAATCAGGTCCTGGATCATGATACCTCCAGCCTGTTGATTGAAGAGATGGGGCACCAAGTCAAATTCGTCTCTGAAGATGTAGTCGAAGAACAACTCGCCGATTCTCTCGCTGCGGAGACCGGAGACGAAGAAGTGGTCAGAGCCCCGGTTGTCACCGTCATGGGACATGTTGACCACGGCAAGACATCGCTTCTCGACTACATCAGGAAAACAAATGTAGCATCCCATGAAGCGGGTGGAATCACTCAGCATATTGGTGCCTACCACGTGCAAACCGAACAGGGCATGATCAGTTTCCTCGACACGCCAGGTCATGCCGCATTCACAGCCATGCGTTCGCGGGGAGCCAAATCTACCGATGTCATCGTACTGGTTGTTGCAGCAGACGACGGCGTCAAGCCTCAGACCGAGGAGGCGGTACAGCACGCCAAGGCGGCTGGAGTGCCTCTAGTTGTGGCGATCAACAAAATTGACAAAGAGGGTATCGATCCGGAACGGGTTAAAAACGAATTGTCGGCCATGGAAGTAATTCCCGATGATTGGGGCGGAGATACCCAGTTCGTCGAGGTATCTGCGCTCACCGGCAAAGGTGTTGATCAATTACTGGAAGCCGTATTATTGCAAGCCGAATTGCTGGAGTTGAAGGCATACATCGACGTGCCCGGTCACGGTGTCGTCATCGAATCCCGACTCGATAAGGGGCGTGGTCCGGTGGCCTCTGTATTGGTACAGAATGGTACCTTGCGCAGTGGCGATATTGTGTTGGCAGGCCACGAGTACGGCAAGGTGCGTGCACTGCTGGACGAGGAAGGCAACACAGTCGAGTCTGCTGGACCTTCCATGCCCGTAGAAATTTTAGGGCTCAATGGCGTGCCGGAAGCGGGTGATGATTTCCTGGTAGTCGCTGACGAAAAGAAAGCGAAGGAAGTTGCAGAGCTGCGACGCACCCGCAATAAAGCCAGTCTGCAGGCGAGACAGCAGGCGGATATGATCGAAACCATGTTCGCGGGTCTCGGCAAGGAAGAGGTGAAGGTCTTCAACGTCATCATCAAGACCGACGTGCGTGGTTCACTTGAAGCCATTGCCGGTTCCCTGCAGAAGCTCAACACCGAAGAAGTTCGGGTAAATGTTGTAGGCTCCGGGGTCGGCGGAATCTCGGAAACTGATGCCCATCTGGCAGCAACCTCCAAGGCTATGATTATTGGTTTTAATGTACGGGCAGACAGGTCTGCGCGGGATATAGTTGAGAACGAAGGCCTGCAGTTACGATATTACAACGTCATCTATGATGTGATCGACGATGCCACTGCCATTATGGGAGGCATGTTGTCTCCGGAAATACGCGAGGAAATTGTGGGTGTCGCCGAAGTGAGAGACGTATTTAATTCGCCAAAATTTGGTCAGATTGCAGGCAGCATGGTTATAGAGGGCACGGTGTATCGAAGTAAACCCATTCGCGTATTACGCGACGACGTGGTTATCTACGAAGGGGAACTGGAATCCTTACGCAGGTTTAAGGATGATGCAAGTGAAGTTCGTAACGGCATGGAATGCGGTATCGGCGTGCGTAACTACAACGACGTAAAGGTTGGTGACAAGATCGAAGTTTATGAAACTACGCAAGTGGCGCGAAGTCTTTGAATATGACTCCATGCCAAGTGTGAATCATGTCAGTAATGTCCGCCAGAGCACAACGGGTAGCCGATCAGATTCAGCGAGAAATCGCTGCATTGATCCAATTGGAGGTGAATGATCCTCGCATAGGCATGGTCTCGGTGACGGCAGTCGAAGTCAGCAGGGATCTATCTTATGCCAAGATCTATGTCACGGTGCTGAATTCCCTGTCCGATAGCGGCGCAGTAAATAGCTCGACGCTTTCTACTCCCGGACAGTTGGACAAGTTGGAGATTGATGAGAATCTCAAGGCATTAAATGGGGCCACCGGCTATCTGAGATCCTTGCTGGCTAAGAGATTAACACTGCGTTCAGTACCAAAACTTCGATTTTACTATGACGGCAGTGTAGAAAGAGGGCGTCATCTTTCTGAATTGATAGACCATGCCTTAGCGGCCGATCGGGATTTGCATTCTTGACCGATCTATTTTTGAATACTTGATCAAGGGATCCCCAGAGCAAATCGAGGCTATTTTTTGAGTAGAGTTCGTCGCAGAAAGGGCCGAAATGTTAGTGGGATAGTGGTGTTGGACAAAGCCAAGGGGCTTAGTTCCAATGCAGCACTACAGGAAGTAAAAAGAATTTATGGAGCCAATAAGGCCGGCCATACAGGATCTCTGGATCCACTGGCGACTGGCGTGCTACCCATATGTCTGGGCGAGGCGACGAAGGTTTCCCAGTTTTTGCTAGAGTCTGATAAGAAGTACCGTGCACGCATTAAATTGGGAATCCGGACGGATAGTGCCGATAGCGAAGGCGTCATCATTGAGCGCTGTGAAAACTTTGCTGTCAAAGCCGCGGATGTAGAAAAAGCACTGCAGAGCTTCAGAGGGGAAATCGAACAGACACCCCCGATGTACTCGGCCCTCAAGGTCGATGGAGTGCCTCTGTATAAGCTGGCACGTAAGGGACAGACGGTTGCGAGAGAACCTCGTAAGATAACCGTCTACAGTATTGAATTGACGGAGTTTGCTGCAGACGAAATTGAACTTGAGATAGCCTGTAGTAAAGGAACTTATATTCGCACCATAGCAGATGATCTGGGCCAGGCATTGGCTTGCGGTGCGCATATCATCGGCCTGCACAGGACTCAGGCCGGCGCATTCACAGAAGAAGACTGTGTCAGCATAAAATTTCTGATGCAGGAAAAAGACACCCTCGGGATGCAAGGCATCGATGAGATTCTGGTGCCGATGGATAGGGCAATCAGTGATTTGCCCGAAGTCATACTACCCAGCCTTACGGCAAGTTGCCTGCGGCAGGGGCAGCCAGTACTGGTAAGACACTTACCAGCAGAAGGCTTGGTAAGGCTGTATGAAGAAGGGCAATTTATTGGCATCGGCAGTATCGATGAGGATGGCAAAGTTGCTCCGAAGCGTTTGATTGTCAATTAGCCGATGGAGGCAGGAGAGAGTATCCCTGGCCGCTACTGGATGATCGAATATGGCTCAGAAAAGTATGTTAATGGAAAGGTTCAGGTAACTATCAATATGCGTGGTTATTCTGATTTTAAAGGGACGTTGGTGTCGTTCGACTTGAACATCTGGTTTAAATAAAACCAGTGGGAATAGCCGGAAACGACTTAGTCTAAGTGCATATTATGGAGGAATGAAATGGCTTTATCAGCTCAACAGAAAGAAACAATCATTAAGGAATACGCGACCGGCGATGCCGACACTGGATCCCCCGAGGTACAGGTGGCCTTACTAACAGCCAACATTAATGAATTGCAGGCTCACTTCAAAGAGCATATTCACGACCACCATTCACGACGCGGTCTTATTCGCATGGTGAATAGCAGAAGAAAATTACTCGACTATCTGAAACGCAAAAGCGTTGAACGCTATGCCGCTTTAATCAAGGCGCTTGGTCTACGTCGATAAAAATCAATCAAGGATACATTTCGTGGTGCCCGATGAGTTGGCGCCGCGTAACACAAATCATTAGGAAACTATTATGTTTAACCCCGTAACTAAGACGTTTCAATTTGGTGGCCAGGAAGTCACGCTCGAAACTGGAAAGATGGCACGACAAGCGACAGGCGCAGTGGTAGTAACAATGGGCGCCACCAAGGTATTGGCAACCGTTGTCGGCAGAAAACAAGCGAATCCAAATGCTGCTTTTTTCCCATTGACCGTGAACTACCAGGAAAAAACTTACGCCGTAGGGAAAATCCCCGGTGGCTTCTTCAAACGTGAAGGACGTCCTACAGAAAAGGAAACCCTAACTTCCCGATTGATAGACCGACCTATTCGACCCCTTTTTCCCAAAGGCTTCATGAACGAGATACAAGTAATTTGTACTGTCGTCTCTGCAGACAAAGATGAAGACGCAGATATTGCTGGCTTGTTGGGTGCGTCTGCGGCGCTCGCCATCTCCGGTATTCCCTTCGCTGGGCCCATCGCCGCGGCGCGAGTCGGATACGATGCGGAGCAGGGTTATATACTGAATCCGAGCAACACCGCCTTGGAATCGTCGTTACTGGACATGGTCGTTGCCGGTACTAAGTCAGCCGTATTAATGGTCGAGTCTGAAGCCAAGCAGCTCAGCGAAGACCAGATGCTGGGCGCGGTTCTTTTCGCCCACCAGGAAATGCAGGTCGCGATTAGCGCGATTGAAGAACTGAAGGCCGAAGCTGGCAAACCAGCCTGGGATTGGGAGCCGGCCGCCGAAAACGCCGAGTTGAATTCAGCGGTCGCCGAAAAAGTTGCAGCCGGGCTTACCGAAGCCTATCAGATCTCGGAAAAGATGAAGCGTTACGACGCTATCGGTGAACTTCAGGCACAGGCGGTTGAGCAGTTGGCCGACGAAGAAGCCGGTGTCAGCGAAGGTGAGGTGAAAGATGTATTCGCCAAGCTGGAGAAATCCACCGTGCGTAATCGTATTCTCGATGGAGCGCCTCGAATAGACGGCCGCGATACCAAAACGGTTCGTGCGATCGAAGTAGAAGTCGGCGTGCTGCCGAAGGCACACGGCTCGGCTTTATTCACCCGCGGCGAGACTCAAGCTCTGGTCGTCACGACATTGGGAGCGCTGCGTGATTCACAAATTATCGAAGATCTCAAAGGATCCAGGAAAGATCCTTTCATGTTGCATTACAATTTCCCTCCCTACTCGGTTGGCGAAACCGGTTTCATGAGTGGACCGAAGCGACGAGAAATTGGTCATGGTCGATTGGCCCGTCGTGGTGTGGCAGCTGTCATGCCCGCAGAAGAAGATTTTCCTTATGCCATTCGAGTAGTGTCAGAAATCACCGAATCCAACGGTTCCAGCTCCATGGCCAGTGTCTGCGGCAGTAGCTTGGCGATGATGGACGCCGGAGTGCCGGTGAAAGCGCCGGTTGCTGGCATCGCCATGGGCCTGATCAAGGAAGGGGACCGCTTCGCGATTCTGACCGACATCCTCGGTGATGAAGACCACCTCGGTGATATGGATTTCAAGGTGGCAGGCACAGCGAAAGGTATTACTGCCCTGCAAATGGATATCAAGATTCAGGGCATTACCGAAGAGATTATGGAGCTGGCCCTGGAGCAGGCCCATGCTGCCATACTGCACATCCTCGATGAGATGAATAAGGTCATCGCGGTTGCCAGGGAATCGGTGTCCGATAATGCGCCGGCAATGGCCATGCTGAAAATCGATCCGGACAAGATTCGCGATGTTATCGGCAAAGGCGGTTCCGTGATTCGCGGCATCACTGAAAAGACGGGTGCATCGGTAGATATCGACGACGACGGCAGTATTCGTATCTATGGCGAAGACGCCGAGTCCAGGGATGCGGCGGTAGCGATGGTTAATGAGATTACGGCGGAAGCCGAGATCGGCAAGCTCTACATGGGCAAGATTGCTCGTATTGTGGACTTCGGTGCCTTCGTCACCATCATTCCCGGCAAGGACGGTTTGGTTCACATCTCACAGATTGCCCAGCAGCGAGTAGAGAACGTGACGGATTTTCTGAAAGAGGGTGAGGACGTGCTGGTAAAAGTCACCGATCTGGATGCCAGGGGTCGTATCAAGCTGAGTATCAAGGAAATTACCGACGAGGAAAAAGCCGCCTTCGCCGAGTGAGATCGTTGATCCGGTCGCAGTGCAGAAAACCCGAGTAGTTTGCTCGGGTTTTTTGACCTCGACTCCAGAGCAATGGCGGTCGCCAGTGCCATCCTGCAGTCACCGCCGAAGTCTGGCGCAGCCACAGTTATTAAACGGTTTATATATAAATATCAAAGGGATAGGCCTATCTATAGCAATCTAATGGGGATGCGGCTGAATATCAGTTAGAATTAGCTCCAGAATCACGGCGTAAGCAGATAATCTGTACATCCGCTGCCATGAATTAGAGTACGATAGATACAACGAACGGCAAGTATAAATGCATCATTCGATTCCATCGGGGCCTCATTGAGGAGAGTGTATTCATGTTAAAGATTAACGATTCCACCGTATCTTGTACCCTGAAATTCGCAGCTTTGTGCTTCTCTCTGGCTCTGCCCGTGATCGCGTCCGCACAATCCAGTGAAATCACTTTTCATAAGGACATCGAGCCAATTTTGCAGCGTAGCTGCCAGAACTGCCACCGAGAGGGCGGTGTGGCGCCGATGCCATTGGTGACCTATGACCAGGTCGCGCCATTTGCGGGTCTCATCGAGTACAAGACGGCCTTGAGAGACCGTGCCGGTGCCATGCCACCCTGGTATATGGAAAAAGACATTGGCATACAGGATTACAAATTCGATCCTTCTCTTAGCGACGAAGAACTTGCAACTATATCCCTCTGGGCGCGTAGCGGTACCCCGAAGGGTGAGCTGAGTGATGCGCCCGGGGCACTGGTTTTCGATGACAGCATCAAGTGGACCGCGGGTCTGCCAGATTTGATCGTGTCGACCAACTCCGTTACCAAACTTGCGGGTACGCCAGACTGGTGGGGCGAAATCGATCGGGTGCCAACCGGGCTCACGGAAGATCGCTATGTTAAATCTGTCGAGATTGTAGAAGTCAACGATGTGGATTTTCAGGCCGGAACCGGCAGGGAAACCGTTGGCGGCCGCTACATTTTTCATCACATGATTTGGGGAACTTCAGAACTCGATGAGAACGGCGAGCGAATCCCGGACACCAATACCGGTTGGCCGGTACATGAGGTGGGGCGTAACGCGGATATCTTCGACCCCGATGCCGGTCGTTTGCTGCGAGCGAACTCCTTTGTCGTCTCCGACTCAGTGCACATACATTCCAATGGTAAAGATACGACGGGCCACCTGGAAATTGGCTTTCGATTTCATCCCCTAGGCTACGAACCCAAATATGAGCGCACCAGGGTTGGGTTGGGCAATGGTGTCGATATCAGTATCGCAGGCAATCAGAGGGATCAGGAGTTGCATGCCTATAGCGTGCTGAAGGAACACACCAAGATTATTACCTTCGAGCCCCACCTGCATGCACCGGGTGAGCGTATGTGCCTGGAAGCGATCTGGGGCTATTCGGTGGAAACCTTATCCTGTGTTGGCTATGACCATAACTGGGTGAGGGGATACGCTTATGCAGATCATGCCGCACCGCTGTTGCCAAAGGGCACTATTCTACACATCGTTGGCTACATGAATAACACGGAAACCAACCCCAATGTTCCCGACCCAAGAAATTGGCAGGGTTCTGGTAATCGCTCGGTTACCAATATGTTTATCGACTTGGGCATGCGAGTGAAACTAACAGACGATCAGTTCATGGCGGAAATGGCGCAGCGGCGCAGCGTTCTGAATCTGGGGCCCAACGACCATGTTATAGGATGCCCGCTGTGTCTGGCACCGATCGTGGCACCAGATATAAATCATAAGGAAGACTCTGCAGAAGAGTAGAGTAATTTAGTTGCATTACGGGAGACCAATTTTTATGCACAGTTTAGTGAATAGAAGAACCAGCGCGGCGATGAAGGTGATTGCACTCGCTGCGGCGACGGCAATTTTTTCACACGGTGTTTTCGCCGATACTTATAACAAAGGCCGCCATGTAGAGCCAGCATTCGAGGGCTGGCGACCGAACGACGATGGCAGTTTCAATCTCATGTTCGGCTATATGAACGAGAACTGGGAAGAGGAGCCAGACATGGCCGTCGGCGAGATGAATTTTTTTAGCCCCGGTGATGCCGATCGCGGCCAACCCACCCATTTCCTGCCCAGACGCAATCGGTTCACCTTCGAAGTGACGGTGCCATCGGACTGGGGTGAGCGTGAACTGGTGTGGACGCTGAATGTAAACGGCGTAGAACGGAAAGCCTACGCGACCCTAAAGGCGGACTACCTGGTCGATAACATGGTGATCGCCTCCGAGACGGGTTCCCTGGGAGCGGGTACCAGCAGTCCTGAGTCCCGGTTAAATGTACCACCGGTAGTTACCGTGCTCGGTGATGAGATTCGCACAGCACGGGTTGGCGAGCCGCTCACGCTGCAGACAAATGTTGCCGATGATGGCCTACCGAAGCCGACAGATCGCGTCGTCGAAGCCCGGCGCTTTGCGGAATTCGTTGGTGGCCCGCTGGCCGCCGCATTTATTACCGAAGACTCCATTCGAGATCGTCTCCTGCTGACGCCACCGATACGGGTGACAGTAGGCAAGGTTAATGGTTTGTTCCTGTCCTGGAATGTGTATCGTGGCGCGGGTAGTGTTAGCTTTGACCCGCCACAGCCCAAGCCATGGGAAGATACCCGCACCTCTGCTAATTCGCCATGGGGAGCGCTGTGGACGCCTCCGGCAGTACCCGAAGACGGCAACTACACTGTCGATGTCACCTTCGACCAGCCCGGCACTTATGTGTTATGGGGTCGGGCAGACGATGGGGGACTTTATCACGATGGTTATATTACGGTTAATGTAAGCGAGTAGTTTGCCGCTTGCAGATTTACATATTGCGGCGATACTGTCCGCCTACCTCAAAAAATGTGTCGGTGATCTGACCCAGTGAGCAATAGCGCACTGCCTGCATCAATTCAGCGAATACATTCTCATCGTTAATCGCAGCCGTGCGCAGCCGTCGCAGGGCGTCAGCCGACTGCTCGCTGTGGCGTGACTGAAAATCGCCGAGCCGGCTTATCTGACTCTGCTTCTCTGTCTCGGTGGAACGCGCCAGCTCCATATCGAATGCGGCTGCCGGCTCCGGATTGAGAAACGTGTTGACGCCAATCAGGGGCAGGCTGCCGTCGTGTTTTCGATGTTCATAGAGCATGGACTCATCCTGAATTTTGCCCCGTTGATAGCCGGTTTCCATCGCCCCTAGAACGCCACCGCGAGCGGAAATGTTCTCAAATTCCCGCAACACCGCCTCCTCTACCAGGTCGGTCAGTTCTTCGATGATGAATGAGCCCTGGTTAGGATTCTCATTCAGCGCCAGCCCCCACTCCTTGTTGATGATCAGCTGAATTGCGATGGCTCGCCGCACCGATTCCTCGGTGGGCGTGGTGACCGCCTCATCGTAGGCATTGGTGTGCAAACTGTTGCAGTTGTCATAGACCGCGATCAGCGCCTGCAGGGTGGTACGAATGTCATTGAACGACATCTCCTGGGCGTGCAGGGATCGGCCTGAGGTTTGAATGTGATACTTCAGCTTCTGGCTGCGCTCATTGGCACCGTAGCGAAAACGCATGGCAGTGGCCCAGATGCGGCGGGCTACCCTGCCCATTACGGTGTATTCGGGATCCATGCCATTGGAGAAGAAAAACGAGAGATTGCGAGCGAAGTCGTCAACCCGCATGCCTCGGGCGAGGTAGGCTTCGACGAAGGTGAAGCCATTGGACAGCGTAAAAGCCAACTGTGAGATGGGGTTGGCTCCCGCCTCGGCGATGTGATAGCCGGAGATGGACACCGAATAAAAATTACGCACCCGATGCGCAATGAAATATTCCTGTATATCTCCCATCAGCTTGAGGCTGAATTCGGTGGAGAAGATGCAGGTATTCTGCCCCTGATCTTCCTTCAATATATCTGCCTGCACCGTGCCGCGAACATTTTCCAGGGTGTAAATTCGAATCACTTCCTGCTCGGCTGCAGTTGCTTCCCGGGAGTGTTCGTGCCGGAAGCTGGCGAGGCGCTGATCGATGGCGGCGTTCAGATACATGGCGAGGATGGTTGGCGCCGGTCCGTTGATTGTCATGGACACCGAAGTGGCAGGATCACAGAGGTCGAAGCCATCATAAAGCGCCTTCATGTCATCGAGGGTGGCGATTGAAACCCCGGAGTTACCTACCTTGCCGTAGATATCGGGCTGTAGGGCGGGGTCGAAGCCATAGAGTGTCACGGAGTCGAAGGCGGTGGAGAGGCGCTTGGCAGCGGAATGCTCGGATAGTTGCTTGAAGCGGCGATTGGTACGGAAGGCATCCCCTTCGCCTGCGAACATGCGGGTGGGGTCTTCAGAATCGCGCTTGAATTGAAACACGCCCGCGGTGAAGGGGAATTTCCCTGGCACATTTTCCAGTAATAGCCACTTCAGCAATTCGCCATGGTCTTCGAATTGGGGCAGTGATACCCGGCGTATTTTTGTGCCCGCCAACGAGGTGCGAGTGAGATCTGTGCGAAGCTCACGGCCCCGGATCTTGACCACATACTCGTCAGCCGAATAGTCCTGTACCAGCTGTGGCCAAGCTTCCAGCAATTTCTTCGCGCGACCATCCAGAGCCTCATCTTTGTTCTCGATCAGAGCATCCAGATTGTGGCTATCCAGGGAGTTTGCATCCAGCATCGCCTTGCTGGCCATTAGCTGCTGTCTTTCACGAGCGATCTTGGATTGAATCCTGGTCTGATCGTGATAATCCCTCACAACTTCGGCGATCTCCGCCAGATAGCGTTGCCGTTGCGCAGGAATAAGCAGGCTGCGATGACTGGATACTTTCGACTCTAACTTCTGCAGCTGTGATTCGAAGCCGGATAAGCCATGCTGCCGCAGTTCACCAAGTACCGCCTGGTACAGCGCGGTGATGCCATCGTCATTAAATTTTGAGGCGATGGTACCAAATACCGGCATGTCCTGGGCTTGCTGGGAGAAAGCTTCTCGATTTCGTTGTACCTGTTTGGCTACGTCGCGAATAGCGTCTTCGCTGCCCTTGCGGTCATATTTGTTGATCGCGAAGACATCGGCATAATCGAGCATGTCGATCTTTTCAAGTTGACTGGCGGCGCCGAACTCCGGCGTCATCACATACAGGGAGGTGTCGACAAAGGGCACGATTCCGGCATCACCCTGACCTATGCCGGGAGTCTCGATAATAATCAGGTCAAACCCGGAAACTTTAAGCGCGCACAAGATCTCGCCTAATTTTTCAGGGATTTCTACCACGGCGGATCGTGTCGCAATCGAGCGCATGAATATATTGGGATGAGAGATGGCATTCATGCGAATACGGTCACCCAATAAGGCGCCACCTGTCTTTTTTCGCGTCGGGTCGATAGCGAGCACTGCAATCTTGAGCGAGTCATTACTGTCTTGACGAAAACGACGAATAAGCTCGTCGGTGGTGGAGGATTTTCCCGAGCCGCCGGTTCCAGTGATTCCCAGAGTTGGCGTCTTCCTCGCCTTCTCAGCCAGTTTGACGAGCTTTTTGAGTTCGGATCTTGAGTAGCCACCGTTTTCGATAGCTGTAATGGCACGGGTTAGCAGCAGCCGATCTCCCTGTGCCAAAACTCCCAGGTCCGGAGCCGAAGGGCGCTGCGTACCATCTGCGCACCTTGCCAGCATGTCATCGATCATACCCTGTAAGCCAATATTCTGACCGTCGGCAGGAGAATAGATGTGGCTGACCCCGTAGGCATGCAATTCATCGATCTCGTCGGGAATAATGACGCCACCACCACCGCCAAATATTTTGATGTGGCCAGCATCCAGTTCTCGAAGTCGGTCGACCAGGTATTTGAAATATTCGATATGTCCGCCCTGGTAAGAGCTGATGGCAATCGCATCAACATCTTCTTGCACCGCCGCTTCGACAATATCCTGTACCGAGCGATTATGGGCGAGATGGATAACTTCGGCGCCGCTGGCCTGGAGAATGCGGCGCATGATATTGATAGCCGCATCATGCCCGTCAAACAGGCTCGCAGCGGTAAGGAAACGAATCCAGTTGGTTTGAGTGGCACCGGCCGATGGTTTGTGCAATGGCACTACGCCCAAGAAAATTCCTCCGCTAGACAGGTGGCGGTCAAGCTCCGCCAGAGCCTTCACTTTAACGTATTCTGGCTATCAGATCACTTTCCAGAGGAAGCTATTTGAGGGGCAAAAGCATGGCGACGATAGTCTCCCCGGTGTTTAAAATCCCAAAATCCAGTTCATGATAGGACTTGTTGCGGGGAAACAGCTCCTGGATTGTCTGCCTGCCTTCATGTCCGTATAGTAGCGCCATGGAATTATGGATAGGCTTTACTCTGTTCGCCGTCGTGATGCAATCGGTACGCACGGCGGCACAGAAGCAGATTGCCGGATCAATCTCGATTCAAGCGACAACCCTGGTGCGATTTCTATTCGGTCTTCCGTTTGCGGTGGTATACTTTCTGTTTTTGAAAGGCAGCTATCAGTTTGAGTTAATCGATCTCGACTGGTCGTTTTTTCGTTCCGCAAGTCTGGCGGCAAGTTCCCAAATATTCGCTACGGTATTTTTGGTCAAAGCGTTGACGTTGAGAAACTTTGCCGTCGGCACCGCATTGGCAAAAACCGAAGCAATCCTGATAGCTATTATAGGTGCCTGGTTCTTCTCAGCAACACTGAGTTTCGTTGCTTACCTGGCGGTGGCTGTTGGCGTGCTCGGGGTGCTGGTCGCGAGTAACTGGAAGATCACCCTGCAAGATCTTGCAGACAACAAGAGTATTAAATATGGCATCTCGCAGGAGTCGGCTTCGCTCTGGCTTCACTATGGATAAGAGATGCGTCACTGGGCCTTGAGCTGCTGCTCCTTCTAAGCGCGGCGACGGTATTGATATACATGTTTGCGCTGCAGTCCGTCTTCTGCTTGCTCTGGATAGCCATCAAAGAAAGGAACCAGTTTAAGTTGATAGCCCAGAATATTTTGCCCGCCGTTTTTATTGGATTCACTTCGGTGGCTGGATCTGTGGGCTGGTTTACTGCCATGAGTTTGCAAAATGCAGCCATCGTGAAAACCCTGGGCCAGACAGAGTTTATGCTTACGCTGCTGATTACCTATTTGTATTTTGGCGAACGAATTTCAGGCAGAGAATACGCCGGCATGGCACTGGTGGGGGCCAGTGTATTGTTACTGCTCACGACATCGGTATAAAGTGCTGATCGCTGCAGCCGGTTCGGCTGCATCGAAACCCGGGGCCGGGTTAACTGTCTATTCCTGAATCAGTTCCGCGCCCGTGATCGTGGACAGGGTGATGGATTTTTCAAAGCGCGTGTTGGTGATCGCAGAGTCGATGCGCTCGGCAGCAGCTTGATTTTTTTTTAGAGTGTTGGGCATAGGACTCGTATTAGGCCTCACGGATTCCAGAGCAGAAAATATCGTAGGCTTCTCTCTCGCTTGAAACCAATTCCCATATCGTGAGATTCCTTTTAATCCAGAATAATAGTAACCCAGCAGGCTATTGAAAAACTCTCAGCTGGCACAATACCGCATTAAAATCTGGCTCAAAATGCGCATTACACCGTGTAAACTTCAGATCTTGCCTGGTCTTGCACTCGACTGAGAGCTTTTCGACAGCCTGCTAGAGGGTATTTTGAGGGACGTGAATAAGATAGTATCTCGATCCTATAGCCTTGAAGTTCATTACAGAATACCTGCCGTTGCGACGCAGTGCATCGTCACCGGATTCCACAATATGGGCTCCCGAGGGTTTTAGCTTACTATTCCCCCCTGTTTAACTCGGAGAACATGAGTGTCCAATAATAAAAGAGCGCTGGGATTTTGGCGAGGCTGGTCGTTGGTCGTTGGTGGTATCATTGGCTCCGGAATTTTCCTGCTACCAACCTTGCTGGCACCTTATGGTCTGATGGGGCTCATTGCCTGGTTGATCACGGGGGCCGGTGCGATTTTACTGGCTCTCATGTTGGCCGACCTGTCCCGTCGGATGCCCAGGATCGGCGGTCCCTACGCCTATTGCCGGGAAGCGTTTGGCGACTTTATCGGTTTTTGGATCGGTTGGGGATTTTGGATCTCAATCTGGTCAGCCATGGCCGCGGTTGCCGTTGCCTGTGTGGGTTATGTGGGTTTTTTTATTCCTGCCCTGACGCGGAATCCCCTGTTAACGACATTAATGACACTCGCTATCATTTGGGCGCTCACCTTGCTCAATATTCGCTCCATGAGGGCATCGGGCCAATTTCAAGTGGTGGCGACAGTGCTGAAGATCGTACCTCTGCTCTTCGTCGGGCTGTTGGGTTTTAGCATGGGTTCGGTCGACAATTTACCGGAACTAAATCCCACGGGAGGATCCATGCTGGGAGCAATCGCCACCAGTGTGACCCTGGTCATGTGGGCATTCGCCGGTCTCGAAGGCGTCACGGTACCAGCAGATGATATCGAAGATCCGGGGAAAACCATCCCCAGAGTGCTGGTTTGGGGGACGTTTACGGTTTTTGGTATTTATCTACTGGCCTACACCGGAGTGATCTTATTGGTGCCGGCGTCAGTGCTCCTAAATTCGACAGCACCTTTCGCGGAGGCCACTGTCGCCGTCATCGGCAGTGCCGGTGCCTCCCTCATCGCTGTCGGTGCGATCATTGCAACGCTTGGCACGCTTAACGTCCAGATACTGGTTGTTGGGCAAATAGTCCGGGCCGTTGCTCTGGACAAGCTGTTTCCGCAGAAGCTTGCGGAACTGGGCAAGGGCGGCACGCCAACGCTTGCAATATTAATCTCCGCCAGCCTGGCCAGCATGTTGGTCATCATGAACAACACCGAAGGGTTGGTTGCCACCTTCAGGCTGATGATTCTGCTTGCAACATTATCGGCGCTGATACCGCTGGCCTTCGCATCCATAGCCGCGCTGCTATTTCTCTCCCGCGATGCGCCGTCTGCCACCCGAACCAAGGCCAGGCTTACGGCATCTCTCGCCTTTGCCTACTCACTGCTGGTGATCATTGGGGCGGGAGCGGAGACGGTCTTCTATGGTTTCATCCTGCTGATGGCGGCGTTGCCGGTTTATGTTTTTGTGAAGAAGCAAGCCTGATAGGCCGGAATTGCAGTCGTAAGCTGTCGATTAGTTATTTGACAAACCCGAGGTCCCTAAAAATTCCCTTGAGTCAATCGATGGAAACAAAGACACTGTGCGGCCTTACACGCTTATCTTCGAAATGCATCCGACCGATGGAAAGCGCAGCATTACCACCAAAAAATTCGAATCGCAGGGCGGGGCCGTAGCCCTCCGGCCCCCAGTTTGCCTGGCCGACTAGACCCAGGCTGTTCAGTTTGAATGGTCCATCGAGGCGATACATAAAACCCAGTTGCGCCCCTCCGGCGAATCCACCGCTACCCTATTTATCGCTGTCAAAAGCATATCCTGCCATGATCTGACTATGGGCATACCATTTTGGCGGAATGATGAGGGAATCACCTAAATCATTGGTCGTGATCCGGGTCTTATTGATCGATATCTGATAAAGGAAGCCGGCATAAAACGATGGCTCGGAAGTATTCAGAAAAGATGTGCTGCCAAATGTAAGTTGACGAACACTCCGTAATTCCGCATCCGCAGTTTGTGCGTACGCACATTCTGCCGCCAGGAATAAATTGCCGGCAAGAATGACATGAACAAGCGTAAATCTCAGTTTACTCATTATGGAATCATCCGGGCTTTTGCTTGCGTTGAAACAGTCGGGTCCGTGAGGATCATCGCGTGTGGCTCACAGGGGGCGGCGAAGACGGATGTGAAGGCAGCAAGCGGCCACCTCCATTTTGTACCCTGGTGGTTCGATAGGGAACCAGCGTATCACCATTTTCTGTGGCCACCGGATCCCATAGCATGGGACCAGAGGACGGTCTTCGAATGCTGCTATTGGTTTTGCGGTTCTGTGCAAAATAGAACCTGACGTCGACGCCGTCCATATTGCCAATAGGATTCTGCAGGTCCTGCTGTACCTCACGGGCCCGTAATAACAGGTCGCTCTGAATATCACCAAGGCCAGGCCAGCCGCCGGATTGATTGAGTTGGCGTGATGCAGCTGCTACCGAGCCGTCTGCGCGCAAAACTGACTGCCAGGCAGGGAGCATTTGGTAGATGCCGGGCCATGTCCGAATCGCGTGGCGCATCACAGGCGCGAGCCGTTGCCCGGCATTGTTGCCCAGTATGAGGGCTTCCGCAGCATTCAAAGTGCCCGCAATTGGGGCTGCTACCAGCGTTACTGTGGTAACGAAATCGGCGAATTCCGTCGTCGATGCAAACATATTGCTGGCGAGGATGATAATCAGGCCGCCTTGAGAATGACCGATCAGATTCCATTTGCCATTGTTGGGACGTCTTTGGACAATGAAGTCTTTAAGCTGTGCCGCAGAGTACCGAAGATCTGCACGCCAATCATATAAAAAGTGATTGAACCCAGGTTTCATCTGATTATATGCAACATCAAGGACGTGGCCGGGAGCCAAGGAGGTACCTGGAAGCAGAGACGTCTTCACCGGCGCTATCTGGCCGGGACGGTGCTCCATACTTATCAGTTCTCCCAGGTGTTGATCACTCTGCCCGCTGAGCCCATGGATAATCCCTCGAAGGCGCATCATAACGGGCCAGCCGATATCCTTGCCAGTGTTGTCCATCAGGGTAATTCCACCGGTACCAGGAACCAGAAGATTGGAATTTGGCATTAGCGTTCCTTAAAAAGTGATTAAGGGAGCCGAGTCTCGTTCAGCATTTCGGGCCAAAGCCCGGAGCCATTGAATCTGGCTATCATGGATGTCGGCCACCGAGGGTCGGTAACGAAAGACATCCAGGAGAGTTTGTTAAAGGTACTTGCTGCGGGCCAAGAAGCCCATGATATTCGTGGGTTCTGTGAAGTTGGAGGCACTGATCACTCGAGATCATTCCTGGGGCGTATCTAAACAAGTTGACTAGATTTAGGGCGTATCGTACAAATATCAATATTGCAGGTGCTAACAGTCCCCCTAAATTATTAACCCATCAGTATCCTTTCTTAGCCGAATTCGCTTTAGAGAATATTGGGAACAGCAACCGTTGTTGAAAGGCGGGGTGGAGGGGTAATAAGTAGCGACTGACTTAGCTCAATGCTTGAAGTAACTCTTTTAGCGCAAGCTGACCCCCGCTAAATACCGGCCATCCATCACCAGGTAAAACCACTTCGATTCGATTCAAATCGGCGAGCTTTTTAACGGAAAGTATTGCCTGTTTTTTGTCCTTAAGTTTCGGGTCGGGTAGTAGTGCGAGTTTTCCCCCTTCATGGCATCTCACCAAGTCACCGGTAATCAAGGTGCGAGAGTCAATCACGAAGGCAAGCTCGCCAGCTGTTTTAGAGCCGTTGACCTGGTAGATACTTAAACCATCAACTAGTTTGTCGCCCTCCCTGAGCCAGTGACTGCACTCGATTGGAAAGTGTTCCTGTTCTTCAGCAGGCCCATAAATGGTTGCGCCGGTTGTCGTACTAATGTTTTCTGCGTCACGGCAATGATCTGAGTTTGAAATGATAATTATTTTCGCACCACCGAGGGATTCAAGGTGGGCTTGATCATGATCGCTGAGTGCCAATGGATCGAATAGAACATTACCTTCAGGTCTGACCCAAAGAATCGAATGAAAATCGATGTTCCTATCTTCGTTGAATTCCGACCAGCAATACAGGTCCGCTCTGTGCAATTTTTTCATGCTAAATCGCTCTTATTTTATGTACAGAAATATCAGGAGTTCCCTATTTGTCAATGGTGGCAAGATAAATAGCAAGCATTTCGAATCCTCCCCTCCAGCCTTTACCGTGTTGAGAGCGCGAGGCTTCCCATGCTTCAGCCTCTTTTGGAGTTGGGTTTATTGGCTGCCAAATGAACTGCATATTAGTAACGCCGTTAGATTCGCTTAACTTTATACTGGCTCTTATTTCCTTGGGCCAGTTCGCCATTCTCGGTGACACGATGTCGCCATTTTCATTTGATTCGTATTGTGTAAAAACAATGGTATCTGGTGGAGTGAGTTCGTGATATTTGGTTAGCAACCACATTTCGTTGCCGTTGGGCATCGTCATCTTGTGAAGTGCCGAACCCCCAGATCTAATATCGGAGAATTTGTATTCACAGACAATTTCCTTATTTTGAATCTGCCATTTGCATAAGCGCTGTTCTTGGGTCCATGCATTGTAAACAAGCAACATAGGGGCCTTGTAATCTTTGGTCAAAATTGATGGCTCTACGAAAATTTCTTCATTCATCGTTGGCCCCTTGGTTTGTAATTCAGTTAGGTAATTGTCTAGCTGGTCGAATTTCGTATTCCAATGCTTTTGGAATTGAGCTATCCAGATTTGTATCGGTTTAAGTTGATCTGCATTCACGCTATAGATACGCTGCCGACCTTCTTTTCTTTCTGACACCAGGCCAGCCTCCTTGAGCACCCCCAGGTGTTTTGAAACCATAGGTTGGTTCCATTTAGTCAGTCCGACCACCTGATTAACGCTTAGTTCTCTACCGACGAGCGTTTCCATAAGCTCTCGTCGTTTGGGTTCGGCGATGGCTGTGAAAGCGTCGTATGTATTCAAAGCTCGAGGCATGAAAGAAATCATATTCCTATATAGGTATATATACAAGCCCAATTTAGTTGAAGGTACTGACAAGTTAACTCCCAATAGAACGCTAATTCCGCGGTTTTTTTTGGCTTAGCTAGTTAACCTGTCAATACCTGCTTGAAGGTAGATGAGATTGTGGAGATCAGATTGCGGGCTATTGCGACTTGGGAAAAGGCAGTTGCTGTGTAGATGGGGCCAGATAGTGAAATTTGTTGATTCAGGCTATGAACTCGTCAATACCAAAAATATTGAACACTTGATCAATATTCGTTACTGTTTTCAGTCCTGAATGATAACCAGATCTACCGGAGGGCTCATGCAGACCATTTCATCTTCTTTTTCCCGTTTTTCATCCTTTGTTGCACTATTTCCAATCCTGCTAGCGGCCTGTTCCTCTGAAGAGCAGGCAGTGCAGAGTGCAAATGATCCGGTGCTTGTGACTACTGCGGTGGCGTATGAAGGTGCCCGAATAATCACGGGCCGGAATGAAGCCTCTATTGATAATGGAACTATATTGGTGGATAACGGCCTCATTATAGCCGTCGGAACAAGCGCTGCTGTCGACATTCCCGTAGGTGCGGAAAGATTGGACCTTGGCGGAGCTACTATCATGCCGATGATGGCTGACACCCATGTTCATCTGAACACAGACCGTAGTGGCCTCATCCAGGATTTAAGGAATCGGGTTCAATTTGGTGTCAATGCTGCGATGAGTTTGGGTATGGATAGCGACGATATAGTGTTTGCAGTGCAGCAGGAAACACCCCCAGGAGCCGCTCGATACTTTACTGCAGGACGGGGTATAACTCGCCCGGAACCAGGTCGCACAGAAGCGCCTCACTGGGTAAATACACCGGATGAAGCGAGGGAAGCGGTGCGTGCTGAAGCGGCTAGGGGTGTAGACATTATCAAGATTTGGGTAGATGACCGAGGCGGTCAGTATGCAAAAATGACACCGGAACTGTATGGAGCAGTGATTGATGAAGCGCACCAAAATGGAATTCGTGTGACAGCCCACATATTCACCCTTGCTGATGCCAAAGGGCTGCTGGAAGCCGGAATCGACGCATTTGCTCATGGCGTCAGGGACATGGACATTGACGATGAATTTGTTGCTATGGTGGAGGCGAGGCCGGAAGTGGTTCTTGTCCCCAATATGCCTTATCGAGGTATCCCTACTGATTACAGTTGGTTGGCAGGATTTGTCTCCGCCGAACAGTTGGACAATTTGCAATCACAGACAGCGAATCCCCTGGCCCAGGAGGGTTGGGGCATACAGGCGCGTAATCTTGATCGACTCAATCAGGCAGGCATGCGCATCGCGCTGGGTACGGACGGCAATACACCTTATGCGGCCCATGTGGAGATCGAGGACATGGTCGCTTCCGGCATGTCAGCAATGGAAGCCATAGTAGCGGCGACTTCCAACAGTGCAGAGTTTCTTGGTATGGAAGACACGGGTATCATTGCCGTTGGACGCAGTGCGGATTTTATTGTGCTGGATGCCAATCCTCTCGAAGACATTACCAACACGCGTCAAATTCGAGATGTTTATCTGTGCGGCGAAAGGGTAGATCGCTAGTCAATACCCCATTCTGTGACAATTCGGCCCATGAAATCATCAACAATGTCTAGCCACCGATTTCCACCTGAGATCATTCAATATCCAAACAACGCTTTATCAATCCGGGCGCAGTACTGGTTCAGTGTGCCAACCGATACCCTCGAGAACGACAATCAGAGACAGACTTGATGACCAGACAACTTGTTTTGATTCGCACCAGCTTTTTCGTGCTATGCCTCGGTCTAGGGTCGCTTTCTATCGCCCAGGATAATGTGGGCGAAGAATCCACGGTCAGATACCCAGCCTCCTATTTCGTTGAATGGGCACCGGTTACTGCCCAGGACATGATGGATCGAATTCCCGGGTTGAGCGGCGGTGGTTTTGGTGGTGGCCGCGGTGGTTTTGGCGGCGGCGGTTTCTCCGGAGGGTTTGGTGGCGGCAACGGTCCTGCCGGAGGATCTCGAGGCGGCGGTGGGGGTGGCCGAGGATTTGGCAGCGGCAGTCGCGGCAGCGAAATACTGATTAACGGCAAGCGTACCGCCGGGAAGAACAACAGTACTAGCGGTCAGCTCAGCAGGATAACTTCCGACCAGGTCGACTACATCGAGATCATACGGGGCACCTCGGGGGAGCTGGATGTACGCGGCAGCGGCCAGGTTATTAACGTGGTGCTGTTTGATCAGTTCAGTGCTTCTACCATGCAATATGAGGTCCGCGCAGAACAGTCGGAAGACAATACTGTTTCCCCTGCCGGCAGTCTTTCTTATAGCGGCCAACAAGGCGGACTGGATTTTCAAATAAGCGCCGGGACGTCGGACGTTTATTTTAGAAACATCAGCAAAGAAAACTCCGTGCTGGGGGATTTCTCGCCCAATGATCGCATCCATGAAGACAGAGCAACCGATGGCGGCAATTCAACTGCCAGCGCTAACCTGGGTTACGAGATCAATGCCAACAGCAGCGCCCGATTCAACGCGCAGTTTACGAATGGTGACGGGGACGCAGATTTGTTTCGCCGCACCACCGATCTAAAGCTTGTGCCGAACCTTGTGTTCCTGCAACGTGAAGAGAATTCTGCCGAAATTGAAAATTGGGAGATTGGCGGTGACTATGAATACAATACCGTCCGCGGTGACCGCTTCAAGATATTGTTTATCAGCAACGCGCTTACAACAGCCAATACCAGGGAACGTTGGGACCTGGAGGATGATGGCAGCGAGATCAAGAACCTGTTCCTGGACTCCGGCAGTACTACCAGGGAACGCATTGCTCGCAGCTCCTACACCTTCGATATATTCGAAGGGCAGGATATCGAATTCGGTGTTGAGCGGGCGCAGACCATCCTCGATTCAAACCTGGCCTTCGGTGAAGCCAGCAGTACCGGTACTCCTTCGGCTGACCATGGCGGACTGGTGCCGGTCTCTGTTTCCAACGCCAATTCCACCGTGGAAGAAATTCGCTATGAGCCCTTCATGATCCATAACTGGATCTTCAGCCCGAGAATGTCTCTGGAGACATCGGTTTTGTATGAGTATTCCGAGATCACCCAGAAGGGGGATGTTTCGAAGCAACGGGATTTCGATTTCGTAAAACCCAAAATTGATTTCAGGTATGACCTGACCCCTACCTTGCAGCTGAGGGGAATCATCGAAAAAGTTGTGCAGCAGTTAAGCTTCAACGATTTCGTGGCTGCCACTGATAACGAGGATGAAGACACTAACGTGCAGGCGGGTAACGCCAACCTGAGGCAGGAGTGGTATTGGAACTACGAAGCCAATGCCGAATACCGCCTGCCAAATGATATAGGGGTTGTTAGCGGTAGAATATTTTACGAAGATTGGCACGATAGGATAGAGCGACTGGATGTCTCGCCTTCGGAGGACGTTCTGCAGAGCGCCAATGGCAATATCGGTGACGGTATCAGATATGGATTGGATGTGAACGGCAGTATCCGCATGCGAATGTTCGATATGCCCAACCTGCAGATAACCGGCAGCCTGTCCGCTGAAGATTCAGAGATTACCGATCCATTCCTGGGCATCGAGCGACGCTTCCTGTTTACTTTCCGTGGACGCACCACGCTTGGTTTTCGCCACGACATCCCCAACTGGAATTTGAACTACGGTGTGAATTGGAGTAACTATTTTGACGGCGGTCGTCTGCGCTACGATATTGATGATATAGAACTGTCGTCAGGTGATCCCTACTGGTCGAGTTTCGTCGAATGGCGAGGTTTTAACGACATTACCTTTCGACTGGATGTGCGACGATTTTTTAACGACGGCGAGAATTGCCGGGAAAGGCAACGCTTTGTGGGCCGTATTTCCAGCGGGATTCTCGAAGAAATTGAAGACCAGTGCAGTTCTTCCGGCAGATCGGTGTCGCTAAGTATTAATGGTACATTTTAAGAAGTTACCTCTGCTGACTTTTAAGTCGCAAGACCAGACCCTGTAGTTTTCTCAGATACTGCCCCGATCCCCACCCTCCACAGGCAATACAGCTTCCGGGTACTGACAAGTTAACCCAAATTTTGCCCTTTTCAGAGTGAAATAAGTTCTTCTGTCAACGACAAATCAATGACTTACAGCCACTTTTCGAGTTAATTTACACCCAAATAAAGTTAACTTGTCAATACCTTCAGCTGGGTATTTATTTTAGACGCAGTTCCGCTGTAAGAGTTATAACAAATTGGGAGACAAACTAAGGGGTAGACCTGTTTTTCTTGGTTCGGGCGGCGGAATGGGGGCGACCGCGGCGTAAAACTACTGTATTTTTACCCTGACGCCATTTGTTACCCCATTTGTTGAGAAGGAAAAATCATGCTAAAAAAAATCGCAAAATGGACTGCGTTCGTGCTCGGCGCCTTTGTCCTAATGATCGGAGTAGCATACGGGGGAATGCGTCTTAGCGATGGCCCGGTGGAGTTCTTCCCCTGGTTCACTATCAGCATCGGTGGCCCGTTTCGCAGCGGTGAAGTAGTGGCTTCTCCAGAAAACTGGGATTTTCTCAAGGAGCGGGAAGAAATGGAGATTCAAACCTACAATCCCAACACCTCTCGAACGCTCTGGGTTCCGGTGGTTGATGGCAAACTCTATATCGTGAGTGGTTACATGAACTCAACTATAGGGCGACTCTGGAAGCAATGGCCAACTTACATAGAGCAAGACAATCGCATCCTGATTCGAGTAGATGACAACATTTACGAGCAGAGACTCAATCGAATTACTGAAGGCCCCATTGCGGCCGCGGTGATGTCCGAAGTGGCGCGCAAGTATTTCGGCGCTCCCGCCGAAGTCAATCCGGCCGCTGGCGTAGCAATTACGAGTGGATCAGTCTGGCTGTTCGAAGTAGTCGACGGTTAATTTCTTAAGCAACACCTTCGGTCCCCTTTATCCCAGGGGCAACACCCCTAACAAATAGTTTTTGCATTGATGGAGAAATTTCAAAATGAGTGAACGATCGAGAGTAGCAGCAATATCCGCAGGATTTGGCGTTACGGCTGTAGTGATTGCGCTGCTTGGTCCAGTGCTAATTCTACTGGGACTCATTGCGCCCTTGATGGGATTCACTTCCTTCGCCCTGGCTGCACTGCTTGGCATAATTTCCCTGGTATTAGGCATTATTGGATTGCTGCGGACACGCAAAAGCTCTGGGCGTAGCGGACGGGAGCGTGCCTGGGTCGGGGTTGGCACGGGAGTGGCACTCATCCTTGTTTTGCTGAATGGCATAAGCTCGGGGGGCAGCGCACCTCCCATTCATGACGTGACTACCAGTATAGACGATCCTCCTGCCTTCTCCGATGCGGTTCGAAATGCGCCTGGCCGGGCTAACGGGGTCGACTATCCAGACGGTGGTCCTAGCGTGCCAGACCAACAGCGCAACGGGTTTCCGGACTTGGGGTCATTGCAGTTGAGCGAGTCACCTGCAGACGTTCTCGAACGTTGTAGGGAAGCGGCCGAGTCACTAGGTTGGACAGTTACCCTGGTAGACGCTGAGGCCTTACGCATAGAGGCCTATGACACTACCAGCGTATTTCGGTTTGTTGACGATATCGTGGTTCGTGTGCGTCCATCGAGTACAGGTTCTGTGGTCGATCTACGTTCAAACTCAAGAGTAGGAGGAGGGGATTTGGGGGCAAATGCAGCTCGGATCATTGCATTTCTGGAGATTCTGCAGAACTCTTAGTTGGGTACTGACAAGTTAATCCTCATTCTGCGACGATTTGCAGTATGAACCAATTAAAAGCATACAAGCGTCACCGATTTCCGCCTGAAATTATCCAATATACCGTCTGGCTTTACCGCCGGTTCAATCTTAGACATCGAGATATCGAAGATTTACTGGCGAAGCGGGGTATTGTAGTAAGCTATGAAGTAATTCGCCTGTGGTGCAACAAATTTGGACTTTATTCTAACGCGGCCTGGCCCCCTTAAAATGCAATTGTTGCTTGTTTAAAGTCAGAGTGGATTTCAGTCGTTGGATGATGATGTCAGCAATATTTTCTGAGAGAGTTTTTCTGATAACAATATTTCAAGAGTCTTGAGAATTTCCAGACCGCGTTTATCGCAAATGAACTGGCCATCCTTAAGATCATAATGCCAACCGCCGCCTGGCTCGGCCAACCAAAGTTGTTGGGTCGCTCTTTGGCGGCTGAGAATACATTGTTGATTATCATCAAAGACAATGATTAGCTTGCCATCTCCCATTTCAAGATCAATATCTAAATCGAGATCGTCTAACGCCTCATCTATTTTATTCAATATTTCGTCTACACATCCTAAATATTCCGAGTTATCCACAAATCCCTCTCTTCTTATAAATTACAAATGAAAATTTCAGGTAAAATACAACCAGCTCAGGACAAAAGGGATCAGATTTATTTTCTCTGCCTTCTGGCCGGTAGCGGACAATTAGTTCATCGTAATAGAGTACAAGGTCATGTCTCAAATTGCACATGTGCAAAAACCGTGACTATAATTGCTCTGCTAACACACGATCCAAACCCCACTAAGTACTACAAAGGGTACTGACAAGTTAATCCTCATGCTGCGACAATTTGCAGTATGAACCAATCAAATGGGTACAAACATCATCGATTCCTAACTGGAATCATTCAGTAACCTCTACCAGAGCGACGAGTTATTCTTCTAGCATGTTCCACAGCATTCATCCTCGCACTCACCTTGCTGTAGCATTTCTCGAATATTTCAACATTGGCTTTACTCAGCACAGGCAATTCTGCATGGGCCAATGCAATATCCGTACGTGGACTTTTACTTAGATAAAAGTGTGCAAGCAGCAAAAAAGAAGTGTGTAAGCAGTGTGTAAGCAATAAAAATGCGCTACAGATCGGATAAAATCTTGTAGCGCATTGATTTAAATAGGGAAAATGGTGGGCCCACCAGGACTCGAACCTGGGACCGACGGATTATGAGTCCCTCTCTGACCGTTTCACCCAACTTCTCACAACCTAAAACGAAAGCTAAGTATCTGTATTATAAGCTTTTATACCGAATAATCAATTGTAGTGGTTTGTCTTGATTTGCAGCTCAGTGTCCCACGAGGTTAGACCCCACCCCCATCTTTTTATTTTGGCTATCTAGCACACCCACCCCCGGGGCACACCCCCTTAAGTCAGAATGGTTCCATCTCACCCCTATACATACTATTCTGGACGAACGGTTAGGTATTCCTGAGAACAAGGCTATGAAACTACTCATCTCTACGAAATTCTTCCCATTATTAGTTATTACTTTGCTATTTACTTCCAAAGTTTGTTCGGCAGATGAGTTTAATGATCTTGTCGATTCAATTTTCGCATCAATCGATGATGCAAATGCACCGGGTTGTTCTGTTGGTGTTGTAGAAAACGGGCGGCTAATTCACAAAGCTGGATACGGTCTGGCTAACTTAGAATTGGGTGTCGAACTGGATGGTAACAATGTTCATCGCATGGGATCGGTATCTAAACAGTTCACTGCATTGGCTGTTTTATTGCTCGCAGAAGAACAAAAGATTGAGTTGGAAGAGGACATCCGCGCCTACCTGCCTGGGTTAAGAGACTACGGGGCAAAAGTAACGATTAACTCCATGCTGGGTCATTACAGTGGCATGGCGGACTACGACTATATTACGGGTGGTGATAGAGGCGATGTTGACGAAGGCCTGAATATACGGTCGGTTGCTGGCAGTCCATTCCGTCTCGGTAATGAAGATTACCTGACCATTGAGGAATTCTATGATGTGGTGAAAAAAGCACCGCTGCGTCGTCCACCAAACCAACAATGGGAGTACAGCAATCTGGCATATTTTCTGCTATCAATGTTGGTTGAAAAAGTTTCTGGCGAAAGTTTACGTGAATATGCCCATGCTCGAATTTTTGAACCCCTTGGTATGACCAATACGTTTTTCAGCGACGATCCAACGGAGATAGTGAGGAATAGAGCAAGCGGGTACAAACCAGATGGAGTTAGTGGTGGATTCGTAACTGACATGACAAATCTTTTTTGGGTTGGAGATGGGGGTTTGCATACTACCGTGGAAGACATGTTGAAGTGGGATCAGAACTTTTACGAGCCGAGAGTTGGACTGAACGCGACAAAGTTACTTGAGTTGTTCAACACACCAAATAGTGATTTTGATACGCGTGGAGGTCGCTATGCAAATGGGCAGGTCATTTCAGAAATTGATGGCAGGAAATCTGTTGCACACGGAGGTGGTTGGCTTGGAGTGCGAACCTTTTACTCGCGATTCCCGGACGATAAATTCTCGACGATAGTTTTGTGTAATGATATTGGTCAAAACCCGTCAGAGTACGCCCAGAGAATTGCTGATATTTACTTTGAAAGCAGGTAATAATATCCGCAATTGGCTGAAAGCGGACATCGCAACCACAATATGCTTTACAGAACTAGAGTAAATCTATGCTTACAAAAATTTTGAGTTTTGGGAGCGCCTTACTAGTAGCCTTAGTTATTGCATCCTGCTCACAGCAAGACGAAGGCGTCTCTGTTCGTTCGCCGTCAATTCTACTCATAAATGCCAATATCGTGGATGGGACGGGAAATCCGGCAACGATGGGTGCTGTGCGAATAGAGGGAGAGCTTATCGTTGATGTGGGTGCTTTGGAGCCAATAGAGGGTGAACGTGTTATCAATGCCGGTGGTCTTGTGCTTGCCCCTGGTTTTATAGACACACACAGTCACCATGATAATGGTTTAGGAGAAAATCTTGATGCACTACCACTTTTAACCCAGGGAATTACTACAGCAGTCTTCGGCCAAGATGGTGGTCATGCACTTCCTTTGAGCGGCTTGTTTGAAAAATATGAGGAAAATCCAGCAGCTGTAAATATCGCATCTTACGTTGGTCACAACACACTGCGCATTGAAGTCATGGGTGATGACAGTAATAGAGTAGCAACTGAGACTGAAATTGAAGACATGAGGGCGCTTTTGAAAGAAGAAATGAAAGCGGGGGCAATTGGATTTTCTTCCGGGCTCGAATATGAGCCCGGACTCTACTCTACCAGGGATGAAGTATTGACTCTCGCTAAGGACACAGCCGAAATCGGCGGTAGGTATATTTCACACATGCGGTCTGAGGATAGGTTTGTTTGGGATGCTGTCGAGGAGATTATTAGTATTGGTAGAGAAACAGGAATGCCTGTCCAAATATCTCATATTAAATTAGCAGCCAAAGGATTATGGGGTCAGTCAGGACGGTTGCTGGAAAGACTTGAAGAAGCACGCGCAGAAGGAATCGATATTACTGCAGATGTCTATCCATACGAATATTGGCAATCGACCATTTGGGTGCTCTTGCCCAATAGAGATGCAGATGATTTGGAAGAAATCGAATATGTATTGGATGAGTTGACTCCGGCTGATGGAATAATTTTTACCAGATTTGAACCCGATCCCAGTTATGTAAATCGGTCAGTGGCCGAGATCGCGCGCCTGCGCGGCACGGACGAGGTTCAAACTTTATCTGACCTGATGAAGGAAGCCACAGCATGGTCTGAAGCTAATGAAGGCAAGCCGGCCGAATCAATTATGGGAAAGTCCATGAATGAAGAAGATATTGAAACGTTTCTTCAATGGCCTCACGTCAATCTTTGTTCTGATGGAGGATATACAGGTCATCCAAGAGGGTTTGGCTCTTTCCCTCGTGTATTCGCAAAATATGTGCGGGAAAATGGGACATTGACTCTCGAAACAGCAATCGAGTCGATGACTTCGCGAGCAGCCCAACATATGGGATTTGTTGACCGCGGATTAATAAAACCAGGTTTCAAAGCTGACTTGGTTTTATTTGACCCAGAGACTATTCAGGATCATGCCGACATCAGAAGTGGACAAGTTCTCTCGAGCGGAGTTTCAATGGTTTGGGTCAATGGCCAGCTTGTGCTTGAAAATGGAAAATCCAATGAAGCAAGACCGGGACAGGTAATAAGACGCTAAGTTGTAGAATTCCTAAAAATCAAACTGCTTTTTAATGTCCGCTATTGGCCGAAAGCGGTCACTCATCAGCTTTCCAGAATTTCAGCTTTTCAGTTCCTCACGCTCCCCCACCAATTTTCAACTTGGATGATCGGTTTCGGTAACAGTTCGGTGTTCGGTCAGAGAAACGGTTTGAAGATCTGTCACTTACGCGGCTCGGTCGGCCATCCGACCCCAGGCAGGTTCGGAAGAGGTTCGGTTTCGGTCAGGATCTGTAGGCCGTCAAAAGATAAATTCTTAGAATTCTTAATGCTGCTTCGTACATGCTGTAGATGCCTGTTATAGGTTAATGCTCAGAGTATGGCCTACTTGCCCGGTTTCCGGCCAGCTGTTTTAGGGCCACTTATCAGGCCTATCTTTCGGCCTAACATCTCAAGCTCGTACAGTTCTGCCATCTTGGTACTTCTATCAGCTCGTTTCTGACGTGTTTCGCGTCCGTGAATAGTCTTAGCTGCAGCGCATTTAGCTCTACCTTCCTCAGTTAGGGGGCCGCGTGATAACCCCCCGTGCGTCCGGCAAACCTCCTTTCCTTTCATGGCTGGTGCTCTGCATTGCTGTTTTGTGCGTTTTCCCCGGGCGTTTCATATACTTCACTCTCCAGACCCCACCCCCTATTTCCTAGTAACCGCCCAGTCAGCACCCCACCCCCGGGGTATACCCCACTTGTCCAAGTAGGTTCCATCGCACCCCTATACATACTATTCTGGACGAACGGTTAGGTATTTTTGAGAGTTACCATGAAGTGTATCCCGTCAGCCCTAGTTGGACATAATCCCCTAATTGCCTAAGAGACAGTATTGGCTCATCGTTAACTCCAAGAG
>Ga0208879_1000616_pt1 | contig 36123 bp, 38 predicted proteins | sample Knorr_S15_td_Bot_FD_185605 | JGI IMG/M metagenome (GOLD analysis project Ga0208879, IMG submission 185605) | Marine microbial communities from Southern Atlantic Ocean transect - Knorr_S15_td_Bottom_ad_5009_LV_A (SPAdes) (version 2) | ecosystem: Environmental > Aquatic > Marine > Oceanic | place... | reverse complement strand
TATGTCTTTACAACAGACCCCATGACTAGGTTTTTTAGCCAAAAAACTCATGAAAAGGTATATAAGAAAACTGATTTAACTACCCTAAATCAATAATTGCCAATAGTAATCCGTACTTGTTATTAGTTTTCAAAAGCAAATTTTATAATATTTGCTCCCATTTTCAAGGCCTTTTCTCTCACTTCTTTAGGATCATTATGTACTTCGGCATCTTCCCAGCCATCACCTAAATCACTTTCAAAAGTAAAAAGCAGCACGAGTCTGCCTTCAAAAAAAAAACTAAATGCTTGTGGTCGCTTGCCATCGTGTTCATGTATTTTTGGCAATCCCTCTGGGAATTTATAAGCAATATTAAAAATCTCATGGTTTTTTGGAAGTTCAATTAATTCTTTATCTGGAAAAATTTTCTTTAATTCTTTGGTAATGTAAGGATGCATTCCGTAATTATCGTCAATATGCAAAAAACCTCCAGATATTAAATAGTTTCGTAAATTTTTGGCATCAGTATCGTTAAAAAACACGTTTCCATGTCCTGTCATGTGAATAAAAGGATATTGAAAAATATCAATACTTCCAGTTTCTACAGTTTGTGGTTTGGGATTGATTTTAGTATTGATGTTATCATTGCAGAATTTAATAAGATTTGGTAACGATGTTGGATTACTATACCAATCGCCTCCACCTTTGTATTTTAAAATGGCGATGTCTTGGGAGAATAAGATAAGAGAAAAAAGACAAAAGAGAAAAGAGAAAATGCCCTTTCTGTCCTTTGGACATCTTTCCCAAAAGGAAAGAATTAATCCGTTATCGGTGTTTAAGTTAAGATTCATTTGTATTTGCTGCACTATGACACGCTATAATAGCAGCAGTTTCAGTTCGTAATCTGGTTTCTCCCAAAGTTACGGGAATAAATTTATTTTGGATAGCCATTTCAATTTCTTTAACAGAAAAATCGCCTTCTGGACCAATTAAAATGGTTATATCTTGTTTTGATAATAGTTCGCTTTTAAGTGATTTTCTATCCCTTTTGTTGCAATGTGCAATAAATAACTGTCCTTTTAAATCTTGATTTATAAATTTCTTAAACGATATTGCTTGGTTTAATTGTGGTAAATAACATTGCAGCGACTGTTTCATTGCAGATTGTAATATCTTCTCAAAGCGTTGGTGCTTAATGATTTTCCGTTCACTATGGTCGCAAATAATAGGAGTGATGCTGTCGATACCAATTTCGGTAGCTTTTTCCAGAAACCATTCATAGCGGTCGTTCATTTTTGTTGGTGCAACTGCAAGATGTAAGGTATAGTTTTTTTTGGGTTGAAGTGTTTTTGTCTCAATTGACACCACACATTTTTTAATATCAGCACTTATTATTTTCGATGTAAATAGCCAACCCATTCCGTTAGTAATATCCAGTTTGTCTCCTATCTTTTTCCGAAGCACTTTAACTATATGCCTACTTTCTTCTTTGCTAAAAGAAAACAGTTTGGTTTTATTAGAAATATTTGGATAGTGGAATAACTGCATGTTACGAAGATAAAAAGATTTAGTAATTACAACTTGCTTTTTGCGTGTTCTAAACCAAGTTCTATCCAATGTAATAATTTAGATTCAGTTTTAAAGCCTTCAGAAGCTACATAAATAAATTCTTTCATAGCTCGTTTGGTAAAATCCATAGGTCAACATTTTAATTTTGCATAATAGTTTCCATTTTAGAAGTAATAATCCTAACTACCAAATCCTCTTTTACTATACCAACAGTCATCTTGCATTGGTATAAAAAGGTTAAACCGCCAAACATTTTCTTTTCTGTAAAGTCTTCTTTAAAAAGTTTAAGTTGCTCTCTAATTCTGATTGCTAAAGTTTCGTTGTATGGCATATCTTTAAATTTTAAGCCTTGCCGAAGCCATCACATCCTGTCCAGCAAAATCTTTATCTAAATACTTTAAATAGCCAACAATGGCAATCATTGCAGCATTGTCTGTAGTGAATTCAAATTTTGGAATATAAGTTTTCCACCCAAATTTTTGTTCGCCATCTTTTAAGGCTTTTCGTATTCCTGAATTTGCCGAAACGCCACCACCAATTGCAATTTGGTTTATGCCAGTTTGCTTTGTCGCCAATTTTAGTTTATCAATTAAAATTCCGATAATAGTATATTGTATAGAAGCACAAATATCGTTTAGATTTTCTTTTATAAAGTTTGGATTAGCTTTTACCTCGCGCTGAATAAAATATAAAACAGCAGTTTTAAAGCCTGAGAAACTAAAGTTTAAACCCTCAACTTTTGGCTTTGTAAATTTGAAAGCTTTAGGATTACCTGACTGTGCAAGTTTGTCAATTTCTGATCCAGCAGGATAATTTAAACCTAAAATTTTTCCGCTTTTATCAAAGGCTTCACCAACAGCATCGTCTATGGTTTCACCAATAACTTCCATATCAAAATAGTCATTCACTTTTACAATTTGTGTGTGGCCTCCGGAAATAGTCAAGGCCAAAAACGGAAATTTAGGTTTTTCAAAACCGTCTTCATCAATAAAATGTGCCAAAATATGTGCTTGCATGTGGTTTACATCTATAAGCGGAATATTTAATCCATAAGCCAAAGATTTTGAAAAAGACGTACCAACAAGCAACGAACCCATTAACCCAGGACCACGAGTAAAAGCAACAGCATTAAGTTGAGATTTGTTAATCTCAGCTTTTTTTAATGCTTGATGTACAACTGGAACTATATTTTGCTGATGCGCTCTTGAGGCTAATTCGGGTACAACACCACCATATTCGGCATGAATTTTTTGATTTGCCACAACATTGCTTATAACTTTTCCGTTGCAAATTACAGATGAAGCAGTATCGTCGCAAGAAGATTCAATTCCTAGTATATAAATATTTTGGGAATTCATAAATAAAATTTAGGCACAATAATGTTAGTTTTAAGTTTAATAAGAAGTCTAAATCTTTTATATTTTCGTAAATACAAATGTAGTTTATTCTTATAGAAAGTTATAACTTTATCACGTATCAAAAAAGTTTTAAAAATAGCAGCAAAAATTGTAGCAATCTTGCTACTTCTTTTCATCATTTTGGTGTTGGTACTCTCCATTCCTGCTGTACAAATACATCTTGGTAACTACGCAACAAAAAGGTTGAATGAAGACTTTGGCACTAACATAAATATAGAAAAAGTAGGCTTGCAGTTTAATGGTGATATTGAACTTAAAAACATCTACATAGCAGACCATAAAAACGATACACTGTTTAGTATTATTGAATTAAACACATCCATTTTAAGTTTTAAAAAATTATATGATAAAAAATTAACTTTTGGTGATATAGATATAATCGGACTTACCTTTAATTTAAAAACATATAATGGCGAAACAGAAACCAACCTGAACATTTTTGTTGCAAAGTTTGATGAAAGAAAAAAACAAAAAAAAACAAATACTTTTTTATTATCATCAAGTGATGTGTCCATTTACAATAGTGAATTTAGATTAAGCAATGAAAATCGTGACATACAACAGGTTTTTGTTTTTAAAGACCTAAACATTAATGCTACAAATTTTTTAATTAGTGGACCTATTGTTAGCGCAAGAATAAACAAGTTTAGTTTTAAAGATACTCGTGGTGTAGAAATTAAAAACCTAATAACAAATTTTAACTATTCTTTACAGGAAATGACTTTTAAAAATCTTCAAATTAAAACTGAAAACTCAACACTTAAAGGCAGTTTGAAATTTGATTATAATCGAAAAGATTTACAATATTTTGTTGATAGCGTTAAAGTGAGTGCAACATTTATTGACTCTAAAATTGCTTTAAATGAGCTTAACAAATTTTATAACGAATTTGGTAAAAATCAAAGTGCAACGTTTAATGTTACGCTTTCAGGCACTTTAAACGATTTAATTGCAAACAACTTGTTTCTCAAAACTTCTCGTGAAACTTTAATTGACGGAACCATCAATTTTAAAAACCTGTTTAATAAAGAGAGAGGTAATTTTGTTATGGATGCTCATTTTAAAAGGCTTTCTTCAACATATAAAGACTTAAAAGCATTGCTGCCCAATGTACTTGGCAAATCATTGCCATCATCTTTAAATGAATTAGGAAAATTCACTATTCATGGCAGCACGATAGTGACTTCTAAAACTTTAAATGCTGATATTGAAATGGATACTAAACTAGGCTATATAATTGCTAATTTAGAAATGAACGATATTGATAATATTGACAATGCATCCTACAAGGGGAATATAACTTTAGACGATTTTGATTTAGGAAGGTTTTTAAATAATCCAAAAGTTGGAAAAGCATCTGTAAACCTTGATGTAAATGGTAAAGGGTTTACAATACAATTACTTAATATCTTTGTTTCAGGAGATATTTATAATTTAGAGTATAATAGCTATAGTTATAGTGATATTGTTGTTTCAGGAACTATACAAGAAATGATATTTAATGGCAACCTGGTTGCCAAGGATAAAAATTTAGACCTTCAATTTAATGGATTAGTAGATTTTTCTGAAGATATATACAATTATAATTTTGCAGCCAATGTAAACTATGCAAACCTTAATGCTTTAAACTTTGTTTCTAAAGATAGTACTTCAATTTTTACAGGACAGGTAAAGATGAATATGAAAGGAACAAATCTTGATAATGCCCAGGGAAGTATTTCGTTTATTAACACATTATATAAAAATCAAAACGACGAATATTATTTTAAAGATTTCTCAATATCCTCTCACTTTGAAAATGGCATACGCTATATTGATGTAAATTCCCCCGACATTATTGAGGGTAGTTTGTATGGAAAATTTAAGTTTAGAGATGTCACTAAACTATTAGAAAATTCATTCGGAAACATTTATGCAAATTACTTACCTCATGAATTGTCTTCAGACCAATTTATAAATTTCAATTTTAAGATTTATAATAAAATAGCCGAAGTTTTTTATCCAGATTTAAAACTTGGAAGCAATACATTTATTAAAGGAAGGGTAGAAAGTGATGCTAAAAATTTCAATTTAACATATAAGTCCCCACAAATACGTTTAGACGATTATTTTGCAAATAATATTCAGCTTACAATTAATAATAGAAACCCAATTTTTAATACCTATATTGAAATAGATAGTATAAACACAAAGTACTACAACACATCAAAATTCAGCTTGATAAATGTAACCAAAAATGATACTTTATTTATTAAAACTGAATTTAGAGGCGGAAAATCTAACGAAGACAATTTTAGCTTAAATTTATTTTATACAATTAACGAAGAAAATAATTCAGTATTTGGATTTAAAAAATCTGAAATAGAATTTAAAAACAATGTATGGTTTGTAAATGAAGAGAAAAATAACTTAAATAAAATTGAGTTTGACAGATCGTTTCGAAATATAAAAATTGATAATTTGCGTTTAAGCTACCTTAAAGAAGAAATTGAATTGTCAGGAATTATTAGAGATTCTTCTTCATACAAAAATTTTAATTTAACATTTAAAGATGTTGAGTTGGCAAAGATAACACCTCGAATTGATAGCCTTGCCCTTGCAGGTAAAGTAAACGGAATGTTAAGCATACAGCAGCAAAATGCTGCTTATTTTCCAGAATCTAAAATAACAATTGATGATTTTAAAGTTAACAATTTTAATCTTGGGTCTTTTAAAGCCAATATTAAAGGCAATAAATCTTTAACCAATTATAGTGTGAATGTGAGTTTAAAAGATGATACTACCGAATCTCTTAAAGTAGTGGGCAATTTAGATGTATCTGGAACGAATTCTAATTTAGATTTAGATATTAACTTCAATAAATTTATTTTAAACCCATTAAATCCTTTTGGAGGAGGTGTTATTACAAATATACGTGGCGAGATTACAGGTAAAGCAAAAGTTACAGGTAGGCTGCAACGACCTCAAATTAATGGACAATTAACATTAGATAATGGAGGTTTAAGTATGCCATATCTTAATATAGATTATGCATTTAATGATAATACCACTATTGGTTTGAAAGAACAAAGTTTTATATTTAATAAAGCGAATTTAGAAGATACTGAATTTTTTTCTAAAGCTACTTTAAGTGGAAATATAAGTCATATTAACATTTCGAAATGGTCTTTGGGACTTTCGATTGACACTAATAAACTATTGGTTTTAAATACTGAAGACAGTGAAGATGCCTTATACTATGGGACTGCTTTTGTTAGTGGAATTATTAATGTTGATGGCCCAATGGATCAATTGGTTATTATAGCTGATGTAACTACTGAAGAAGGTACAGTTTTTAAAATCCCATTAAACGACACCGAAACTTTTGTAAACCTTTCATACATTCATTTTTTAACTCCCGAAGAAAAAGAAGCCAGATTAAAAGGAGAGATTATAGTCCAAAAGTATATTAAAGGTTTGGAATTAGATTTTGATCTTTCTGTTAATGAAAATGCTGAAATTGAAATTGTAATAGATAAAGATACAGGCAGCTCTATTAAGGGCAGAGGAAATGGAGTGGTATTGGCTCAAATAAATACTAATGGCAAATTTAAAATGTATGGCGATTTTATTGTAGATGTGGGAACATATAATTTTGTTTATGGAGGCTTAATTCAAAAAGAATTTAAGGTAAAACAAGGAGGAACATTGGTTTGGGAAGGCGACCCTCTAAAAGCGCAAATCAATATTGAAGCAGTATATGATGACATTGTAGCCAATCCATCTGTTTTGTTGGATAATCCTGTAAATAGAAGTATTCCTGTGGAAGTAAGAATTCTCCTTTCAGGAAATCTTGAAAAACCTGATCCAATTTTTGATTTAAGTTTTCCGAGTGTTAACACAACTTTAAATTCCGAACTTCAATATAGATTAAATAGTAACGAGAGTAAACAATTACAAGCTTTATCATTATTGGCTACTGGTTCATTCTTTAATCAATTAAAATTTGATCAACAAGCTATTTATGGCAATCTTGCTGAAAGAGCTTCAGCAATTATAAGTAGCTTTTTCAATGATGCTGATGGAAAGGTTAAATTTGGTATCGATTATCAATTAGGACAAGACACACCAGAATACCAAACCGACGATAGGTTAGGTGTAACCTTATCGACAAAGTTGAGCGATAGAGTACTTATAAATGGGAAAGTTGGTGTGCCAATTGGTGGTGTAAACGAAACTGTGGTAGCAGGAGATTTTGAAATTGAAGTATTGTTAAATGAAGAAGGTAATTTTTCGATGAAATTTTTCAATCGTGAAAATGACATTAGAAACTTTGGTGAACAAATTGGTTATACGCAAGGAATGGGAATATCTTATAATGTAGAGTTTGATAATTTTAGGGAACTTCTTGCCAAAATTTTTAAAGAAAATAAAAAGTCAAATGAAGAAGATAAAAAAAATAGTGATTAAAATGCACTTCCAGAATATCTTAGTTTCAAAAAAAAGACACATTAAAACAGTAAAAAAAGCTGTTAATTTACCATTCTCTCAAAATAATACTTTACGAAAACGTTTGAGTTCTAACTTTTGGGCAAAATATGATTAATCATAGCTTTTTGTTATATAAGTTTATTAGTTTTACTTTTCATAAGAAAATAAATGTCAGTAAATATTAAAAAGATTGGTATAATAACGTCAGGAGGAGACGCTCCTGGAATGAACGCTGCAATTAGATCTGTGGTTAGATCTTGTGCGTTTCATAATATTGATTGCGTTGGAATTTACAGAGGTTATGAAGGCATGATTGAAGGAGATTTTAAAAAACTATCTGCAAGAAGTGTCAATAATATTATAAATAAAGGAGGAACTTTTTTAAAATCGGCAAGGTCTGAAGAGTTTAGAACAAAAGAAGGTCGTCAAAAAGCTTATGCACAAATAACAAAAGAAAACATTGATGCTTTAGTGCTTATTGGAGGCGATGGCACTTTTACAGGAGGCATGTTATTTAACGAAGAATTTAATTTTCCAATCATTGGTATTCCTGGTACAATCGATAACGATATTTTTGGTACAAATTATACAATAGGTTACGATACAGCTTTAAACACTATTGTAGAGGTTATTGATAAAATACGTGATACGGCAAGCTCTCATAAACGTTTGTTTTTTATTGAAGTAATGGGAAGAGATGCAGGACATATTGCTTTAAATGTTGGAGTTGGTGCAGGAGCCGAAGAAATTTTAATACCAGAAGAAGATTTAGGACTCGAACGCTTATTAGAATCTTTGCGTCGAAGTAAAAAATCTGGAAAATCTTCCAGTATTGTTGTGGTTGCCGAAGGCGATAAAATAGGAAAAAACGTATTTGAACTTCGTGATTATGTCGAAGAACATTTACCTGAGTATGAAGTACGCGTATCTGTTTTAGGACATCTTCAACGTGGAGGCTCGCCAAGTTGTTTCGATCGTGTTTTAGCAAGTAGAATGGGAGTTAAAGCTGTAGAATCCTTACTTGATGGAAAAACCAATTTTATGGTTGGAAGCATCAATAATAAAATGGTGTTAACGCTATTAAAAGAGGCTGTAAAAAATCATTCAAAAATAAATAAAGAATTATTAAGAGTGTCAGATATAATGGGTACATAAAAACAAAGAGAAATATAAATGTCGAAAGTAAAAATAGGAATAAACGGATTTGGTAGAATAGGTAGAATCGCTTTTAGAGTGGCTGTTAACAGACCAGAAATTCAAATAGTTGGAATAAACGATTTGCTTGATGTAAATCATTTAGCATATTTATTAAAATACGATTCAGTTCACGGACGATTTGATGGAGATATTCAAGTAGTAAACGGAAATTTGGTCGTTAACGGAACTACAATTAGAGTCTCTGCCGAACGCAATCCAGAAGATTTAAAATGGGATGAAGTAGGAGCAGATATTGTGTTAGATTGTACAGGAATATTTACAACACTTGAAGGCGCTGGAAAACACATTGTTGCTGGAGCAAAAAAAGTAGTTATTTCGGCACCTTCTGAAGATGTACCAATGTTTGTTATGGGTGTAAATCACAAAAAAATCACTTCTGAAGAGACCATAGTTTCAAATGCATCTTGTACAACAAACTGTTTAGCACCTCTTGCAAAGGTTATAAATGATAAATTCGGAATTATTGAAGGCTTAATGACAACTGTTCATGCTGCAACTGCTACTCAATTTACCGTTGATGGACCTTCAAGAAAAGATTATAGATTGGGTCGAGCATCACTAAACAATATTGTTCCAACATCAACAGGTGCTGCAAAAGCTGTCGGTAAAGTTATTCCAGAGTTAAACGGAAAGCTAACAGGAATGGCATTTCGTGTTCCAACTGTAGATGTATCAGTAGTAGATTTAACAGTACGATTAGAAAAATCTGCTTCTTTTGAAGAAGTAAAAGCAGCATTAAAAGATGCTTCAGAAAATGAATTGAAAGGCATATTAGGTTATACCGAAGAAGGTGTTGTATCTCAAGATTTCGTATCCGATCCACGAACAAGTATTTTTGATGCCAGTGCAAGTATTGGCTTAAATGACAATTTTGTTAAATTAGTATCTTGGTACGATAATGAGTTTGGATATTCAACCAAATTGGTTGATTTAGCTGAATATATACATAATATTTAATACTTTAGTTGAGATGATTCTTATTGTTGACAGTGGCTCTACAAAATGTGATTGGATTGCAATCGATAAAGATGGCAATCGACTTTTAGAAAAAATTAGGACCAAAGGACTAAATCCTGCCATTCTATCTCAAAAGAAATTAACAAAAATTATAAAGAAGAATTCAGCATTAAAAGAAATTCGTAAAAATGTTTCACACGTTTTCTTTTACGGAGCAGGATGTGGCACCGAAAAACCACGTTTATTATTACAAGGTGTTTTACAAGCGTTTTTTTATAATACAAAAGTTGAAGTTAAGGAAGATACTTATGCAGCTGTATATGCAACAATTAAAACCAATAATGAAGCTGCAGTAGTTTGTATTTTGGGCACAGGATCCAACTGCAGTTATTACGATGGTAAAATACTGCATCAACGTGTAAAATCTTTGGGATATACAATTATGGATGATGCTTCTGGTAATTATTTTGGCAGACAGTTAATTAGAGATTATTATTATAATCAAATGCCAAAAGATATAAAAGTTGCCTTTGCTGACAGATATAATGTAGAAGACGATTTTATAAAATACAATTTATACAAACAACCAAACCCAAATGCCTATTTAGCTTCTTTTGCAGAATTTATGTTTTTGAATAAAGATTCCGAGTACGTAACAAATCTCATAAAAAAGGGAATCAGGTTGTTTGCAAAAAATATGATTTTGCAATTTAAAGAAGAACTCAAAACTGTTCCTGTACATTTTGCTGGTTCTATTGCATTCTTTTCACAAGATGAAATTAAAGAAGTTGCTCAAGAACTTGGTTTTACCGTTGGTAATTTTAAACGCAGACCTATTGAAGGTTTGGTAAGTTACCATGTGAGTAATTTGTAAGTTATGTTTATTGTGAAGAATTTCGATAAATCCTGATAATCGTCGGATAGTTGGTGACGCGATATCATTATTCGTTATTAATTTTACTTGATTAAATTTTATAATCTATTGACTAATAAGTTATAAAAAACTACCTTTACTTAAAGAACAATACCGTTTATTAAAACAGAACGATATCTTAACCAATAAACGTAATTTTCCTAAACTCATTTATTCTTTAAAACTCTTAAAGCTACCATCTTTATAAAAAATAACGATTCGGTCTATAGTTTTGACTTTAGTTTCTTTAAGAGTTTCTATTGATGCTGTTTTTACAATTTCTTTTTGTTGATTTTGAGGTACAGGAAAAATACCTTTTCCATTTAACAACCAATACAACTCAACTTCGGGATAGGAGGAAAGCACTTTTAAAATAAAGTCTAAACTGGGCTTATTGCGTCCAGATAATATATGCGAAATACTTGAACGTTGCACTCCAATTTTTTCAGCAAATGAAGATGCAGATTCTCTATAGAAATCTATCACTTTTTGTAGTCTTTTAGCAAATGCTTCGTTGTTTATCATTGTATACAATTAAAATGAAATTATTTATTTACAAATGTAAACATATTAATGAATTTAGGCTAAACTTTATAAATAAATTAAAAGAACATTTAATTTTTAACTTTATATAAAGTTATATAAGATATTGAAATAAAGTCTATTAAATTAGCATTTAATTAAATAGTGATTATTTAACATCCTAAACTTGCTGTTACAGTAAAATTGGTTTAGTAATGTAACATAAACGTTACATTTTATAGTTTACAATTGTAAAAATACAAATGTTTACCTTTGTAATCTTGGATAAAGCATTATGCAAATAGAAAGCCTGAAATCACTCTATAAAACTCATAAAGAAAAGTCACTTTTTGGTAGATATATTCATACCAAAAACATTGAACTTCTTTTAGAATATCTGCCATCAATTTTTAAAGTGGATACTATCGGCAAATCAGTAAATGATGAAAATATATTTTCTGTAACTATTGGTACTGGCATGAAAAAAGTATTGATGTGGTCGCAAATGCATGGTAACGAATCTACTACTACCAAGGCTTTATTCGATATTTTTAATTTTTTGAATGATTCTAACGCGCTTTCAAGCACTATTATTAACAATTGCACACTTAAGATCATTCCCATACTAAATCCTGATGGAGCATTGACTTATAAGCGTTTTAATACGAATAATATTGATTTAAACCGAGATGCACAAGATTTATCTCAACCTGAAAGTATCGCACTGCGGCACTGTTTTGATACCTTTCAACCAGATTTTTGTTTTAATCTTCATGGGCAACGTACTATTTTTAGTGCAGGAAAGACTAACAATCCTGCAACAATTTCGTTTCTATCTCCAGCAAAAGACTCAAGTTGCAGTATTACGAAAAACAGAGCTATCGCAATGGAAATTATTGGAGTGATGAATGTCATGATTCAAAAGCAAATTCTAAATCAGATTGGAGTATATGACGATGCGTTTAATATAGATTGTGTTGGCGACACTTTTCAAAGCCTTAATGTTCCAACCATTTTATTTGAAGCTGGACACTATAAAAATGACTATTCAAGAGAGAAAACGAGAGAATATATATTTCAATCGTTATTAACAGCCTTGCAGTACATTGCATTAAACACGATAAAAGGTAATAATTACAGAACCTATTTTAATATTCCAAAAAACGAAAGCAATTTTTTCGATATTATCATTAGAAATGCAGTTGTTTCTCTTGAAAACAAAGAGCAATATCTTGATATAGGAATTTTATATGAAGAACGATTAGTAGAAAATTCAATAGAATTTATTCCAATTATTGATAAAATTACTGATTTAAGTAAATATCATGGTCATAAAGAAATTAATGCCAATAAAAATGAGGTGTTATCGTCAGATAGATGTGAGTTAAAAGTAGGTTACGAAAACGATTTCGTATTAATAAATAATGTAAAATATTCATTAATCCTTGAAAATTATTGATTTATTATATAAATTTATTATTAAAAATGTACTACTTTCGCTTATTATCTAACAAAAACATAAAATGACAAAATTTAGATTAGACGAAACCGACCATCAAATTCTTGATATGTTGATAGACAATACAAGAATTCCTTTTACAGATATTGCAAAAAAGCTATTAATTTCTGCAGGCACTGTTCATGTAAGAGTTAAGAAAATGGAAGAAGGAGGAATAATAAAAGGGTCTTCGTTAACTTTAGATTACGAAAAATTGGGATATTCATTTATAGCTTACGTTGGAGTATTTTTACAGAATACTTCTCAAACTAAATTTGTTTTAGAGCGTATTAGAGATATTCCTTTTATAACGGTTGCACATATAACTACAGGAAAATTCAATATATTTTGTAAAATCAGAGCGAAAGATACAGCTCATGCTAAAGATATCATCTTTAGTCTAGATGATATTGAAGGTGTTTACCGTACTGAAACCATGATTTCTCTTGAAGAAAGTATTAATGATAAAAAACGTTTAATGCATACAATCTTTAATGAATTGTAACTTTATTTCTCTTCCTCATTGAACATAATTTCCCCTAATTTACTCACTTTCAGATCAGCATTTCTAAAGTTAGTCATGGTATAATGTAGCTTACTGCTAACTTTAACTAAATAAATTATGTCATCTGTTTTAACTTCAACAGCTTCTATAATTTCATTATGATGATTTTCAAAAACAATAATATCCTTATCATTATAACCATCAGGAAACTTTTTTGTTAAAAGTGTAAAGATGTTAGGAGTTAGTTTTTTTAAATCAACAATAATTCTTTTCATTATAAAAAAATGTGTCAAAATTAAAATTGTCAACAACTTTAATATAATTTATATGCTATAAAGTTACAAATTATTTTAATTCAAAATTAACTGTTGTAATATTTAAAGGAATTTATTATAATTTCATTATCGACCGAGCAATTTATTTTAGGCTTTCCTATGGCATCCAAAAGAACAAAATTAATATTGCCATACTCATTTTTTTTGTCATGTTTTAATAACTCAATTATTGGGTCAATATCTTCTCTGTTAATTTTAACTTTATCAAATATTTTAATTAAAGTAGTTTTGATTTCTTCGCACATAATATCTGAAAAACCGAGGAGTTCTCTTGAAATATAAGTAGCTAATACCATACCTATAGCAATAGCTTCGCCATGCAGTAGAGCTTGTTTTTTTTGGTTGCTCAAATAGTAGGATTCTATGGCGTGACCAAGTGTATGTCCGAAATTTAAAGTTTTGCGTAAGTTGTTTTCAAAAGGATCTAGATCTACAATATCTTGTTTTATAAGTATAGATTCGTAAATTAAATCATCAAAATCTTGATGTGTTGACATTGATAAATCCTTAAGTGAATTCCAGTATGCTTCACTTTGAATCAAACCATGTTTAAGCATTTCTGCAAAGCCTGAACGTATCTCATTTTGTGGTAAAGAGCTTAATAAATGAGTATCCACAAGTATCATTTGTGCAGTATTTATAACACCAATCTGGTTTTTAAGCGTGTTTAAATCTACTCCTGTTTTTCCGCCAACCGAAGCATCTACCATTGCCAATAATGAAGTTGGGACATTAATATATTTTAAACCTCTTCTGTAAGTTGAAGCTACAAAACCACCCAAATCGGTAACCATGCCACCACCAAGATTAATTATCAGGCTTTTTTTATCTACATTAAGTTCGGATAAAGCATTCCAGACACCAACACAAGTATCTATGGTTTTATGAATTTCGCCTGCTTCAATTTCAATAATTTCGATTTCAAGATTCGTTTCAACCTTTTCAATAAAGTATGGATAGCAATAATTATGAGTATTTGTATCTACAATAACAACTATTTTTGAAAAATTAGATTTTCTTAAATATGCATTTAATTCAGTATAACACTTTGAATTGAAGTGAATTGAATATTCTGAAGTAACTATAGATTTCATGTGTTCATAATATTTTTTTAATTCGGTTACATGTAATATTTAATACTATAATTCTCATAAATGAGAAACTTATATTTGATATATGTTTCATATATAACTCATATTATTTGACTGTTAAAATTAGTTGTTTTTATGCAATAAAATATCTTCTTAATAAATATCTTTGCTACTAATCTTTATTAATATGTCGGCAGAAAAAATTTTCAATAATACAAAAGTAGCATTCCAACTTAAAAATGATTCGGAGTTAGAACGAGCTTATTTTTTATTTAAAATGATTTCCCATCAACCTTTGGTAAGAATTGGTACAGCAGCTACAAATTTTGCATTAAAAACAAACTTGCCTGTTGAAGGATTGATTAGAGCTACGGTTTTCGATCATTTTTGTGGTGGTATTAACGAAGAAGATTGTTTGCCTGTAATTGATAAAATGTACAGTAAAGGAATTTCAAGTGTTTTAGATTATTCGGTAGAAGGAAAAGAAAATGAAGTACAATTTGATATGGCTTTAAATAAAACACTCGAAATTATAAATTTTTCCAGCCAAAAAGATGCCTTACCAATTGCAGTATTTAAGCCAACAGGTTTTGGACGCATTTCTTTATATAAAAAAAAAGGAAAAGGATTAAAATTAACTGAAGCTGAAGAACAAGAATGGAATAGAGTTATTGAGCGCTTTGATGAGACCTGCAAATTAGCTAAAGAAAAAGATGTTTTAATTTTTATAGATGCTGAAGAAAGCTGGATGCAAGATGCAGCTGATGCAATTACCGAAGAAATGATGCGTAAATATAATACCGAAAAACCCATTGTGTACAACACTTTGCAAGCTTATCGTTGGGATCGGTTAGATTATTTAAAACTCCTGAATGAACGTGCTAAAAACCAAGGATTTAAATTAGGAATGAAGATTGTACGTGGTGCTTATATGGAGAAAGAACGTGAAAGAGCGAAAAAAAACAGATATTATTCGCCAATTTGTATCGACAAGGAAGCTACTGATAAAAATTTTAATGATACGCTTACATTCATTTTGGATAACCTAAATGATATTTCATTGTGTATTGGCACTCATAATGAAGCCAGTTCGTATTTAGCAATGGTTATCATGCAAGAAAAAAATATAGCAAAGACCGATAAACGAGTTTGGTTTGGACAACTTTATGGTATGAGCGACCATATTAGTTTTAACCTTGCAACTGCTGGTTATAACGTTGTTAAATATGTGCCTTTTGGACCAGTAAAAGATGTTATGCCTTATCTAATACGTAGAGCAGAAGAGAACACTTCGGTTGCAGGACAAACCAGTAGAGAGCTGAATTTACTTAAAGAAGAACGGAAAAGAAGAAAAATGTAACACCTTAATTGGTTGAATCCAACAATTCAAATTTTGAGTTATTCGAAACATATTCGGGTAATATATTTTTTCATTATAGCTACAATTTCTAATTTTTGAGACTTAAAATTCTTTTTGCATAACATATTTATTTTTGCTTCAATTATTTCTTTTTTGAAAGGTTTTGTTTCTATCATTAAAATTTTGTCATGAGAAGTAGATTTTATAATTTCATTTTCTGAATATAATTCTTCCGAAATTTTTTCGCCAGAACGTAAGCCAATGATTTTTATATCAATATCATCAGGAAATTTTAAACCTGAAAGACGAATTATATGCAAAGCGATATCATAGATTTTAATAGGTTTCCCCATATTAAAAACAAATATTTCATCACCATTTCCCATAGTTGATGCTTGTAAAACCAATTGGCTTGCAGTAGAAATCGTCATAAAATATCTTGTAATATTTTTATGTGTAACAGTAATTGGTCCACCAGAGATTAGTTGCTTTTTAAATAATGGAATAACTGAACCGTTCGAGCCTAAAACATTTCCAAAACGTGTGGTTATAAATTTAGTATTTCCTCTTCCGTTTAGGCATTTTACATATAATTCTGCAATGAGTTTTGTCGCACCCATTACATTAGTTGGGTTGACTGCTTTATCTGTAGAAATTAGAATACACTTTTTAATATTATGTGTAATTGAAAGGTCTGCAATGTTTTTTGCGCCTAAAATATTTACTCCAACAGCTTCGTTGGGATTGCTTTCCATTAGTGGTACATGCTTGTAAGCTGCAGCATGAAAAACGATTTTTGGTTTATAATTGTCAAAAATTTGAGACATTCTATGCATATCTCTAATATCTGCAACAATGAGAATAAAATTTTTAATGCCTAACATAAAAAACTCTTACTGAAGATTATATAATGAAGATTCAGAAATATCAATTAGTATTAATTCTTTATAACCAAACATTGCTATTTTTCGTGCAAGTTCGCTTCCGATAGATCCTGCAGCTCCTGTAATTAAAATAATCTCATTATTATATTCGGAAGCTAAATTAGAGTCTACCAAACCAGATTGTTCTATTGATAAAAACTCTTCTATATCTTTATCATGTATTTGTTTTCCTTTAAAATCAGCCATATATTTCTGTAAAACAATGTATTATTCTATCGAAATCATTTTCGGTTAGATTAGAACCGCTAAGTAAACATAAACCTTTATTATGCAATTCATCCGGAAATACCGTTTATATATTTGGGTACATTTTTAAATATAGGTTGCTGATGCATTGGTTTCCATAAAGGTTTTGTTTCGATGTTTTCTTTTTCAAAAAACGTTCTTAATTCTTCACGTTTACTAAAAGATTCTGTTAAAACACATGTGAGTCACCTACTCGAAAAATGATGCTTAGGCTCATCTAAAAAGCGAATTGTATCAAACTCTTTTAAGCGTTCTTTATATAACACATAATTTTGTCTCCTTGTGCTTATATATTTGTCTAAAGCTAACATTTGTCCTCTACCAATTCCAGCAGAAATATTAGACATTCTATAATTATATCCAATGTTAGAATGTAGATAATCTACAGATTTATCTTTAGCATGAGTAGATAAGAAAATAGCCTTTTCTTTTAATGCCTTATGTTTTGTAATTAAAGCGCCACCACCAGATGCTGTAATTATTTTATTTCCATTAAACGATACTATATACAAATCACCAAAAGTGACACATTTCCTCTCTTTATATGAGCTTCCAAGAGCTTCAGCACTATCTTCAATAATAGGAATATCATATTTTTTTGCTATTGAATGAATAGCTTCTACTTTATAAGGCATTCCATAAAGATGAACTGCAATAATAGCTTTGAGTTTTTCCCCTTTAGAGATACGATCCTTAATTGCGATTTCTAATAATTCAGGACACATATTCCAGGTATCTGCTTCACTATCTACTAAAATTGGTGTTGCTCCTTGATAAATTACAGGATTAACTGAAGCAATAAAAGTGTTGCTTTGGCAAATTACTTCATCATTTTTACCAACTCCCAAAAGAATTAATGCTAAATGAATTGCAGCAGTTCCAGAATTTAATACAGCTACAAAACAATCATGTTTTAAAATAGTGTTCTAAATCGGCTTCAAAACCAGAAATATTTGAACCACAAGGAGCGATAAAATTTTCTCTAAAGGCAACATCAATAAAGCTTTGCTCTTTGCCGAACATGTGAGGAGGAGAAAGCCATATTTTAGTTTTTGTGTGCAAAAGGAGAGTTTGTTTTATTCAAAACTTACTGACATTATTGTTGCAATAGTTTCACAATTCTCAACAGTTAAAGCAATATCCTTTTCATCAATTTCGTGTTCAATTATATAAAGCTTACAAAAATCAAGGTCTCTATCTACTTTAGAAAAATCTACATCTCCAAATTTTAATATTTCAGAAATTGTAAAAGTATCAATAGATCTGTTTTTTAGAAGTTCAAGAACATTTTGAGAATAAACAAGTTGTTTTGTGCTAATATTTTTTAATACTCTTGCATCTAGTCCATAACTGCAAGAGGCTTTTTTACCACTTAAAAAAAAAGCTAAAAATATAAGTCCAATAGAGAATCCTCCAAGGTAATAACCAATGCGGTGTATAAGTTTCATGTGTAATTAATAAATTGATGCTTTTATTAAGCATTAAAAAATAAGAAGATTAACATCGCTGTAGTCCAAATCAAACCAATCTGAAACCGATTTGTTAGTTAAAATTCCGCGGTAAAAATACAAACCATTTTTTAAACCACGATCAAAACGCAGAGCATTTTCTATGCTACCATTTTCGGCGATTTCTAATAAATAAGGCGTAAATATATTACTAATTGAAACTGAAGCAGATCTCGAATAGCGAGCTGGAATATTTGGCACACAATAATGAATGACACCATGTTTAACAAATGTTGGACTATCGTGAGAAGTAATATCGCTGGTTTCAAAACAGCCTCCCATATCTATACTAACATCAATAATAAGTGAACCCTTTTTCATGCTTTTAACCATAGCTTCGGTGACTAAAATAGGAGTTCTGTTTTTACCTCTAACCGCACCAATAGCAACATCACAACGGATTAATGCTTTATGTATATTTTTCGGCTGCATTGTAGATGTGTATATTGTTCTTCCTAATTTAGATTGCAGCCTTCTCAATTTAGTTATAGAATTATCAAAAACTTTTATATTTGCTCCCATTCCTATTGCTGATCGTGCAGCAAATTCTCCTACAGTTCCTGCGCCTAGAATAACAACTTCAATAGGAGGAATACCACTTATGTTTCCGAATAACAACCCATTTCCGTTGTTAACATTCGATAATAATTCTGCAGCTATTAATACAGAAGCAGTGCCTGCAATTTCACTCAATTGCTGAACTGCTGGATAAGCACCATCTTCATCTCTAATAAATTCGAAAGCAAGAGCAGTAATTCTTTTTTTTGCCAAAGCTTCAAAATAGGCTTTGCTTTGCGTTTTAAGTTGTAAAGCAGAAATGAGAATGGTTTGAGGATTAAGGAGTTTAATCTCACTAAACGAAGGAGGCTCGACTTTTAAGATAATAGGGCAGGAAAATACTTTGGCTTTATCCTTTGTTATTTTTGCGCCAGCTTCGCTATAATCTTTATCATTATATTTAGCACCATCTCCAGCTCCAGATTCTAAAAGCACACGATGACCATTATTTACTAATGCTGAAACAGCATCTGGAGTAAGGCAAACGCGCTTTTCTTGGAAGGATGTTTCTTTTGGGATTCCTATAAATAAATTGCCTTTGCGTTTAAGGACTTCAAGCATTTCTTCTTGAGGTAATAGTTGTTCTTTTGTAAAAGGAGAAAGAGATTTACCCATTTAGGATTTATTGAAAATCCAAATTACAAATAATTTTTGGTATAAGTCTTAAAAATAATCTCTAAACGAACGTTTAGTAATTTTAAATTCTTCTTCAAGTTCTTCTAAAGTTTTATCGGCATCAGTTAGTTTATTAAACATTCTGGCTCTGATTAAATAGATTGAAGGGATAACTACAGCCATTACAGGAAGTAAATATAAAATTTGTGTTTCCTCTGAAAATTCTAAATCGTCATTAATAATTGTAATAATATGGTAAACATACATCGCTATTGGTACTAACAATACATGATACCACCAGTGGCGACATGTAAAAATCCAAATTATTAGTAAAAGGAGAGGAATGACTTTACCTAATAAAGTTCACACTAAAATTTGTGCACTCTCATAATAAGGGCTAGTATAAGAAAATAAAAAGGTGTCCCAGGTTTTTTCATTTGGAACACCTTCCCATATTGTAAACAAATAGGGAGTAATAGCAATAAACGTTGCTATTAAACTCCCAATAATCAACTCCTTTTTATTGTCCAGGAATTTTGACTTTTGCTTTTTCAATTTGAGTTGTTGTTTATCCATCTAAATCTATTAGATTAGTAGCTTGCGCTGTAAACAAAACACCACCAAATATCGCAATTGCGATTAAAACTTTTTTTGTTTTCATAATTCAAGAGATTTAATTAATAATAACAAAGATAACTTTCAGGTATCTCGAAAAATGTTAATATTTTGTTAAAATCAATTTCAAAAAACTCTTGAACGTTACGGTTTTACCGTACTTATGTGATTTTGATTTGGGTTGTGTTTACTATTTTTTAACTAATTATTTTACTTTTTTCTTAATATACACTTAATTTAAGTGCTCTAAAGTTATTTTTATTCAATCTTAAGTGCACTTTATCAACTTTATTCGGCAGAAAAGTGCTAATTTTTTCTGGCCATTCAATAAAAATCCAATGTTTAGAATAAAAATACTCTTCAATTCCTAAATCTAAAGCTTCTTCTAGGTCATTAATTCTATAAAAATCGAAATGATATACAATATCATCTTTTATTTTATATTCATTCACAATCGAAAAAGTTGGGCTCGTAGCTTTCTCTGTTCCGCCTAATGCTTTTAATAAAGCACTTATAAGCGTTGTTTTACCAACTCCCATGTCTCCATAAAATAAAACTGTTTTCGTTTTAAAATTTTTAAGTAACAATTTTGCTACATCATCAATAGTTTCTAAATCGAAATGTACAGTTTCATTCATCCAATTGTTAGGCAATAATAAGGTATATTTTGTTAATAAACAAGTAAAATGTGTATTTCGTCGATGTTTTATGCAATTTATGGATTAATTATTTTGGACTCAAGACTGCAAATGGGATAATAACTTCTTCTAAAGATACGCCTCCATGCTGATAGGTGTTACGATAATAGCTTACATAATGATTGTAATTGTTTGGATACGCAAAAAATAGATTTCCTTTTGCAAAAATAAAGGAACTATTCATAGTTATTGAAGGTAAAAAAATCTTTTTTGGGTCTCTTGCTACAAACACATCTTTATCTTCAAACGTTAAACTTCTTCCGGTTTTATATCGCAAATTAAGACTAGTCTCTCTATCTCCAATAACTTTAGAAGGATTTTTTACATTAATTGTACCATGATCTGTAGTTATAATAAGTTTAAAGCCTAATTGTTGTGCTTGTTGAATTATTTCTAGCAAAGGAGAGTTTTTAAACCAGCTAACAGTTAAAGAGCGATATGCTTTGTCGTTAGAAGCTAATTCTTTTACAACGTCCATTTCGGTTTTAGAATGCGATAACATATCTACAAAATTGTAAACAACAACTGTAAGATCGTTATCTTTTTGAGATTTAAAATTGTCAGCTAATTTTTTGCCAGCCTTTAGATTTGTTATTTTAAAATATTCATGTTTTATATGGCTTAATCCCAAACGTTTTAATTGAGCTGTTAGAAACTCATTTTCAAATAAATTTTTTCCGCCTTCATCATTGTCATTTTTCCAATAGTTTGGATGTAATTTCTCCATATCGCTTGGCATTAATCCAGAAAAAATAGCGTTTCTTGCGTATTGGGTAGCTGTTGGTAAAATGCTATAATATGGTGATTCACTTTGGGTTTTGTAATAATTGTTTACAATAGGTTCGAATGCTTTCCACTGGTCGTATCTTAAATTATCTACAATTACTAAAAGTGTTGGTTGGGTTTTACTTAACTCCGGAACAACCTTTTCTTTAAAAAGGGTATGAGATAGTATTGGAGCTTCAGCGCTGGGTTGAAGCCAGTTTTCGTAATTTTTGTCAATAAACTTTCCGAACTGAAGGTTTGCTTCATTTTTTTGAGATTCTAAAATCTCGAACATGGCATGATCTTCAATATCTTCGAGTTCAATTTCCCAATAGATTAATTTTTGGTATAGCTCGACCCATTCTTCATAACTATTTACCATTGATAGATCCATGGCTATCTTTCTAAATTCCTGCTGATAACTGGATGTTGTTTTCTCGGAGACTAAACGTGTAAGGTCTAAATTCTTTTTTAAACTCAATAAAATCTGATGTGGATTTACAGGTTTTATAAGGTAATCGGCAATTTTGCTTCCGATAGCTTCTTCCATAATATATTCTTCCTCACTTTTGGTAATCATTACCACAGGAAGGTTACTTCGTTTCTCTTTAATTTCTGATAGAGTTTCCAAACCCGTTAAACCTGGCATATTTTCGTCTAAAAAAACAATATCAAAATTTTGGTCTTCAATAATTTCTATGGCTTCTGTACCACTCTGGCAAGTGGTAACTACATAATTTCTTTTTTCTAAAAATAAAATGTGTGGTTTTAATAAATCTATCTCATCATCAACCCAAAGAATGTTTATATTGTTCATATATTTATATTTGTATAAATTTTAATTCAATTAAAGGTTTGCATACTAAAAACAAACTTAAAATATTTAACGACCCAATTTACGGATTTATTACAATTCCGAATTCTTTAATTTTTGAATTAATAGAACACAGGTATTTTCAAAGACTTCGTAGAATTACTCAAATGGGATTGTCCTATTTGGTATATCCAGGTGCACATCACACACGATTTCACCACGCATTAGGCAGTATGCATTTAATGCAAAATGTGGTTAGGATACTTCGTTTTAAAGGGGTTACAATTTCTGAAGATGAAGAAAATGCGTTATTAATTGCGATTTTGTTGCATGATATTGGTCATGGTCCATTTAGTCATGCTATGGAGCACAGCATTGTAAAGGGCGTTTCGCATGAAGAAATTTCGCTGTTGTTTATGCAAAAGCTCAATACCGAATTTAACTCAAATTTAACGCTTGCTATTAAAGTATTTAAAGGAAAGTATCATCGAAAGTTCATGTGTCAGTTAATTTCCAGTCAGTTAGACATGGATCGTTCAGATTATTTAAAACGAGATAGTTTTTACACAGGAGTTTCCGAAGGTAATATAAATAGTGCTCATTTAATAACAATGCTTAATGTTGTAGAAGACGAACTTGTTGTTGAAGAAAAAGGAATATATTCAGTCGAACGGTTTTTAACAGCAAGACGACTCATGTATTGGCAGGTTTATTTGCATAAAACCAGTTTGGTTGCAGAACAATTAATGATTAGAATACTGAAACGTGCAAAAGAATTAACACTTAAAGGAGCTACACTAATAACTAGTAAAGCATTATTGTATTTTTTAAAAAATGAAATCACTCATGACACTTTTAATGATTTTACTCTTGAAACTTATGCTAATCTAGACGATTTTGATATAATTTCCGCAATGAAAGAATGGCAGATTCATGATGACTTTGTGCTGAGTAATCTTTGCCAAATGATTATTAACAGAGATCTTTTAAAAATAGAAATAAAGAATGATCAAATTAATAATGATAAATTAAATAAGCACATCACTAATTTGATGCATAAATATAATGTAACAAATTACGAAGCATCGTTTTTTGTATTTAAAGGAGAGGTAACTAATCAAGCCTATCAATTAGATAATCAAAATATAAACATCTTGTTTAAAACAGGAAAAGTAATTGATATTGTAGATGCTTCAGATCATTTAAATTTAAAAGTGCTTTCAAAACCTGTTACGAAGTATTATATATGTTATCCAAAAGACAAACTTTAGTACATTTTTTATACTTTTGCGTCAAATGAAATTTACAGCAACACAAATAGCCGAAATCTTAGAAGGAGACATTGTTGGAAATCCCGATGTTGAAGTATCTAAACTCGCAAAAATTGAAGAAGGAACTAAAGGCTCTCTTACGTTTCTAGACAATCCAAAATATACACCATATATATATAGCACAAATGCTTCAATTACTATCGTAAATAAAGAATTTAGCCCAGAGAACGATATAAATACTACTTTAATTAAAGTTAAAGATGCATATAAATCATTTTCGAAATTATTGGAATATTATAATGATATTAAAATGAATAAGACTGGAATCGAACAACCATGTTTTATATCTGAATCGTCATCGTATGGAAAAAATGTTTACATAGGAGCATTTTCTTATATTGGTAATAATGTACTAATAGGAGATGATGTAAAAATTTATCCAAATAGTTATATAGGGGATAATGTAATTATTGGTAATGTTGTACAAGTGTTTTCTGGTGTTAAAATCTATTCTGAAAGTATTATAGGTAATTACTGTGTCCTAAACTCTGGTGTAATTATAGGCGCAGATGGTTTTGGTTTTGCACCAAATGAAGATGGAGTGTACAGCAAAGTGCCACATACAGGAAATGTTATTCTTGAAGATAATGTAGATATTGGTGCAGCGACTACTATAGATAGAGCTACTTTAGGCTCAACTATAATTAGAGATGGTGTAAAGTTAGATAATCAAATACAGATTGCTCATAATGTCGAGATTGGTAAAGATACAATAATTGCTGCCCAAACAGGAATAGCAGGATCTACAAGAATAGGTAAAAATTGCAAAATAGGTGGGCAGGTAGGTATTGCAGGTCATTTAATTATAGGAGATAATGTAAAAATACAAGCACAATCTGGAGTTGGGAGAAATGTGAAAGACAATGAAGTCTTACAAGGATCACCAGCATTTCTTTATGGAGATTGGAATAAATCTTATGTTTATTTTAAAAATTTACCAAAAATTGTAAAAGACATAAACGATTTAGAAAAAAAAATAAAAAATAATGGTTAATACTAAGCATAAGCAAACAACAATTGCTAAAGAAGTTTCACTAAAAGGAGTCGGGCTTCACACAGGAAAAGAAGTGACACTAACTTTTATACCTTCAGATGTTAATAATGGATATTCATTTAAAAGAATTGATCTTGAAGGCAATCCCATTATTGAAGCTACTGCAAATAATGTTAGTAATACACAACGAGGTACCTGTTTAGAAAAAAATGGTGTAATTATTCAAACTTGTGAGCATGTTTTAGCAGCTTTGGTTGGTTTAGAAATAGATAACGTTATTATTGAACTTAATGCATCTGAAACTCCAATTATGGATGGTTCTTCAAAATATTTTGTTGAAGCGTTGGTAAAAGCTGGAAGTATTGAACAGGATAGCAATAGAAAAGAATACGTAGTAAAAGAAGTGATATCTTATTTTGATGAAGAATCTGTCAGTGAAATCACAATTATCCCTTCAGATGAATATCAAGTGACTACAATGGTTGATTTTGGCACTAAAGTTTTAGGCACTCAAAACGCAACATTACTGCATATTTCAGACTTTAAAGATCAAATTTCCGACTCCCGAACATTTAGCTTTTTGCATGAGATAGAAATGTTACTCGAACATGGATTAATAAAAGGAGGTGATTTAAATAATGCCATAGTTTATGTAGATAAAGAATTATCTCCAGAAACAATGGAACGTTTAAAGGTAGCTTTTAAAAAAGACAATATTACTGTTAAACCCAATGGAATTTTAGATAATTTAACATTGCACTATCCTAATGAAGCAGCAAGGCATAAATTGCTAGACGTAATAGGAGATTTAGCCTTAATAGGTACAAGAATCAGAGGAAAAGTTATTGCCAATAAACCTGGACACTATATAAATACCCAGTTTGCAAAGAAAATGGCAAAGATAATAAAGCTTGAAAAGCGGAATAATGTACCTATTGTAGATTTGAATCAAGAGCCATTAATGGATGTTAACCAGATAATGGATATGTTGCCACACAGACCGCCATTTTTGTTTATCGACAAAATTTTTGAGCTTACTGATTCGTATGTCATTGGAATGAAGAATGTGACAATGAACGAACCTTTTTTTATTGGTCATTTTCCTGGAGCTCCGGTAATGCCTGGAGTTTTAATTGTGGAAGCAATGGCACAAACAGGAGGGATTTTAGTTTTAAGTACAGTTCCTGATCCAAAAAATTACTTAACAATTTTTATGAGAATAGATAAGGTGAGGTTTAAAAAACAAATAAACCCTGGCGATACATTAATCTTTAAGTGTTCATTAATAACACCAATTAGAAGAGGTATTTGCCACATGCAAGGCTATGCGTATGCAAACGGTGTGCTTTGCGCCGAAGCTGAACTATTGGCTCAAATAACAAAAATTAAATAATTATAAACAGAGCAAAATCAATTTTATTAAGTTTGCTAAAATTATGATAAGCGAATACATTTCACTCCCGATAGCTATCAGGATAAGAAACACTAAAATATAAGAAATGAACCAACCTCTTGCATATGTGCATCCAGGTGCAAAAATCGCAAAAAATGTTGTTATTGAGCCTTTTACAACCATTCATAACAATGTTAAAATTGGACATGGAACATGGATTGGTTCTAATGTTACCATAATGGAAGGCGCACGCATCGGAAAAAACTGTAATGTCTTTCCAGGAGCAATAATTTCGGCTATTCCACAAGATTTAAAATATAACGACGCAGATACAACTGTAGTAATAGGTAATAATGTTACCATTCGGGAATGTGTAACTATTAACAAAGGAACTTCAGATAGGATGAAAACTGTAATTGGTGATAACTGCCTGATTATGGCCTATTGTCATATTGCTCACGATTGTATTGTTGGAAATAATTGTATTTTTTCTAACAACAGTACATTGGCAGGTCATATTACAATTGGCGATTATGTAATTCTTGCAGGAATGACTGCAGTTCATCAATTTTGTTCAATCGGTAACCATGCATTTGTAACTGGTGGCACTTTGGTAAGAAAAGATGTGCCTCCTTATGTAAAAGCGGGACGAGAACCACTTTCGTATGTCGGAATAAATTCTGTTGGATTGCGTAGAAGAGGTTTTACTTCAGAAAAAATTAAAGAAATTCAGAATATATACAGATTACTCTATCAAAAAAATTACAATAATACACAAGCTTCAAGAATCATCGAAGCCGAAATGGAAGCAACTCCAGAACGTGACGAAATTCTTCAATTCATCAAAGACTCACATAGAGGTATCATGAAAGGATACATTAGATAAAATTAATATTAAACAAATATGGCAAGTACTTCAGATATAAGAAACGGATTGTGCATAAAATACAATCACGATATTTATAAAATAATAGAGTTTTTACATGTTAAGCCTGGTAAAGGTCCAGCATTTGTAAGAACAAAACTTAAAAGTGTAACAAATGGCAAAGTTATAGATAATACGTTTTCATCCGGACATAAAATAGATGAAGTGAGAGTGGAAACGCATCGTTTTCAATATCTATATCCCGAAGGGGAGCTTTTTCATTTTATGAATGTTGACGATTACAACCAAATTATTATAAACAAAAACACGATAGATAATCCCGAATTAATGAAAGAAGGTGAAATTGTAACTATCATTATTAATTCGGAAGACGAAATGCCGCTTTCGGTAGAATTGCCAACAAATGTAATTTTAGAAGTTACAGCAACCGAACCCGGAATTAAAGGCAATACAGCAACAAATGCAACTAAACCTGCTACTGTTGAAACTGGTGCAATCGTAAATGTCCCTTTATTTATAAACGAAGGAGATAAAATTAAAGTAGAAACCGTAAAAGGAACTTATAAAGAACGAGTTAAGGAATAAATGTTATTTCCAAGACCATATACCTTAAAAGAAATTGCAATATTAATAGGTTGCAAATATGTAGGAAAAGATAACTTTCCTGTTTTAGGAATGAATGAGATTCATGTTGTTTCATCAGGAGATATTGTTTTTGTGGACCATCCTAAATATTATGATAAAGCGTTACAATCTGAAGCGACTGTTGTTTTAATTAATAAAGACGTAGAATGTCCGGAAGGGAAAGCATTATTAATTTCTGAAGACCCTTTTCGTGACTTTAATGTGTTAACTAATCATTTTAATCCTTTTCTACTTTCTGAATTAAATATTTCTACCACAGCAAAAATTGGCAAAAACACTATAATTCAACCCAATTGTTTTATTGGTAATAATGTTTTTATTGGCAATGATTGTGTAATTCATTCTAACATAAGCATATACGACGACACGATTATAGGAAACAATGTTACTATTCATTCAGGAACAGTTTTAGGTGCAAATGCGTTTTATTATAAAAAAAGAGAAGATGGCTTTGACAGATTATTATCAGGAGGAAAAGTTGTTATTGAAGACAATGTAGATATTGGTGCTGTTTGTACTATTGATAGAGGAGTTACTAACGATACAATTATTGGAACAGGTTCTAAATTAGATAATCAAGTTCAAATTGCTCATGATACTATAATTGGGAAAAACTGTTTGATTGCTTCGCAAGTTGGTATTGCTGGTTGTGTTATAGTTGAAGATAATGTTACACTTTGGGGACAAGTAGGCGTTAAAAGCGGAATAACAATAGCAAAAGGGACTGAAATATACGCACAATCTGGTTTAGATTTTTCTACTAAAGAAAATAAAACCTATTTTGGATCTCCAGCTTCTGAAGCAAGAGAAAGGTTTAAGCAAATGGCTTACATCAGAAAAATTCCAGAAATTTTAGAAAAACTAAAGAATAAAGAGAAATAAAATCATTTTAAAATTAGAAATAAATGAGTGTTTTAGTAAATAAAAATTCAAAGATTATTGTTCAGGGCTTTACGGGAAGTGAAGGCACGTTTCACGCTACACAAATGATAGAATACGGAACAAATGTAGTAGGAGGGGTCACACCAGGAAAAGGTGGACAAATACATTTAGACAGACCCGTTTTTAATACAGTAAAAGATGCTGTAAAAGAAGTAGGAGCAGATACCACTATTATCTTTGTGCCACCAGCTTTTGCTGCAGATGCCATAATGGAAGCTGCAGACGCAGGAATTAAAGTAATTATTACAATTACCGAAGGGATTCCAATTGCAGATATGATTAAAGCAGCCGATTATATCAAAAATAAAGACTGTCGTTTAATTGGTCCAAATTGCCCGGGAGTTATTACTCCAGGTGAGGCTAAAGTTGGCATTATGCCAGGATTTGTGTTTAAAAAAGGCAGTGTTGGTATTGTTTCAAAATCTGGAACATTAACGTATGAAGCAGCTGACCAGGTTGTAAAACAAGGTTTAGGAATTACAACTGCAATTGGAATTGGAGGAGACCCAATTATTGGAACGACAACTAAAGAAGCTGTAGAAATGTTGATTAACGATCCTGAAACAGAATGTGTTGTAATGATTGGTGAAATTGGAGGACAATTAGAAAGTGACGCTGCTCATTGGTATAAAGCAAGTGGGAGCAAAAAACCCGTTGTAGGTTTTATAGCCGGTGAAACAGCACCTGCAGGTCGAACAATGGGACACGCAGGAGCAATTGTAGGAGGAAGTGACGATACTGCACAAGCAAAAAAACGAATTATGCGAGAATGTGGTATTCATGTTGTGGATTCTCCAGCAGAGATTGGCAAGAAAGTTGCTGAAGTAATGTCATAAAATTTTTAATAATTGTTAAAAACCTCTCAAGATTATGCTGAATTTAGCTCAGTAATTTTGTGAGGTTTTTATATTTGATGCAACTTGTAATTATTATATTTGACAGTCAACTAATCAACTTATAAATAATGAAATTATTAGAAGGTAAAACAGCAATAATTACAGGAGCAACCCGAGGAATTGGAAAAGGAATAGCAAAAGTTTTTGCTGAACAAGGCGCAAACGTCGCATTTACTTATAGCTCATCAGTTAAAGCTTCTCAAGAATTAGAAAAAGAATTAAACGCTTTAGGTGTAAAAGCTAAAGGCTACCAAAGTAATGCAGCAAACTTTGATGATGCGCAAAAATTAGCTGAATATGTTTTAAAAGAATTTGGAAGTATAGACATTCTTGTCAATAACGCAGGAATTACAAAGGACAATCTTTTAATGCGCATAAGTGAAGAAGATTTTGATAAAGTTATAGAAGTGAATTTAAAATCAGTATTTAACCTCACAAAAGCTGTTATTAGACCAATGATGAAACAACGCAAAGGCTCTATTATAAATATGAGTTCGGTTGTTGGTTTAAAAGGAAATGCCGGACAAACAAATTATGCAGCATCAAAGGCTGGAATTATTGGTTTTTCTAAATCGGTGGCTTTAGAATTGGGCTCTCGAAATATTAGAAGCAATGTAATTGCCCCAGGGTTTATTGAAACCGAAATGACAGCAAAACTAGACCAAGATACAGTAGAAGGTTGGCGAAAAGCAATTCCTTTAAGACGTGGTGGTACTCCTGAAGATATAGCAAATGCCTGTGTGTTTCTCGCAAGCGATATGTCGGCATATATTACAGGTCAAACACTTAATGTTGATGGTGGAATGCTAACATAATTTACGATTTTTGATTGTTGAATTAATATAGTTTTTTCTTTACAAATCAAAAGTTCACAGACAGTTTAAAGAGTTAGCTTTATTAATTAGTTGCTTTTCATTGTCATATATTTCAATTCTATTTTTCATAATCTGTGATATGGTTATAAGTTAACTAAAATCATTCTTATGTATTTAAATCGTAAATCTAAAAGCTATAATCGTCAATCATTATAATGAGTTCAGTAACACTTATTTATATCATTCTCGCTGGTATTACAGCGCTTTTATTAGCGCTGTTTCAATATTTATATAAATCTAAAAAAAGTAACTTAAATATATTGTTTGCTTTGTTAAGGTTTATTACGATATTTTCTGTTTTGTTATTGCTTATTAATCCAAAATTTGAACTAACTAAAGTCTATAACGAAAAACCTAATCTTATAGTTGTAATAGATAATTCAGAATCTATAAAACATTTAAAGCAAACTGAAAATATTGAACAGTTACTCGATAATTTAAAACGAGACAAGTCTTTAAATGAAAACTTCAATATAGAATATTACACATTTGGGAACGATTTAAAACCTTTAGATTCATTAACTTTTAATGAAACTCAAAGTAATATTACAACCGTTTTTGACAATCTGTCCCAGATATATAAAAATGCTGTTGCTCCAATAGTATTAATTACTGATGGTAATCAGACCTATGGCAGGGATTATGAATTTGAATCACTACACTATAAACAGCCTATATTTCCAATAATTCTTGGTGATACAATAACTCATTTCGATTTAAAAATTCAGCAATTAAATGTTAATAAATATGCCTATTTAAAAAACAAATTTCCGGTAGAGATCATTACAGTATATAGTGGTTTAGAAACTGTAAATTCTCAATTAATAATCACATCAGGAAATTCAATAATATTCAGAAAAAATTTAAGCTTTTCAAAAACGGAAAACTCTCATATTACAAATCTAACACTTTCTGCAAATAGAGTAGGAGTTAATGCGTACAACGCTGTTATTGTTCCTTTAAAAACAGAACAAAATAAAATAAATAATTCGAAGCCATTTACTGTAGAAATTATAGACGAAAAAACAAATGTTGCTATTGTTAGCGATATTATTCATCCCGATTTGGGAGCCTTAATAAAAGCTATTGAAAGTAATGAGCAGCGTAGTGTTTCAATTTTAAAACCCAAAGAGTATTTAGAAAGACTGGACGATTTTCAACTCACAATTTTATACCAACCCAACGTAAAATTTAAAGCCGTTTTTGAAGCTATTAAAAAAGCAGGGGGAAATACCTTTGTAATAACGGGAACACAAACACAATGGTCTTTTTTAAATGGAATGCAAACTAATTATTCTCAAGAAATTACATTACAAACTGAAGACTTTCAACCTACTTTAAATACAAATTATAATACATTTATAATTGATGATTTAGATTTTAATTCCTTTCCTCCATTGCAATCTGAATTTGGAAGCGTTACATTTAATATACCTGTCGAAACCATACTGTACAAACGTGTATTTAACGATTCTATAAAACAACAACCCTTATTGGTGACTTTTGAAAACAATAATAGGAGAGAAGCTGTCCTTTTTGGAGAGCATATTTGGAAATGGAGAGCACAAAGCTACTTGAATAATAAATCGTTTCAGCAATTCGATAATTTTATTGGCAAACTTGTACAGTATTTAGCTTCAAATAAGAGAAGAGGTCGTTTAAATTTAAATTACGAATCGTTTTATGATGGAACGGGTGATATAAAAATAACAGCACAAATTTTTAATAAAAACTATGAATTCGATAATAAAGCAAGGTTAAATATCACTCTAAAAAATAATACCTCAAACGCTTCCACTATCTTGCCTTTTATTCTTAAAAACAATTTTTACGAGGTTAATTTAAGTGGTTTTCCGTCTTCAGAATACAATTTTATTGTAAGTGTAAATGATGGAGAAGTAAAGCAATCAGGACAAATAAAATTTTTAGATTACAATGTTGAGCAACAATTTTTGAATGCTAATGTAACAAAGTTGCAACAAATTGCTACTAATAGTAAAGGGACAAGTTATTTTATAGCAAATACAGATGTTTTAATTGAAGATTTACTAAATGATTTACGCTTTGCAATTATTCAAAAGAGTGATAAAAATATCGTACCTTTGATTGATTTTAAATACCTGTTATCACTTATTGTTTTGAGTCTGTCAATAGAGTGGTTTTTAAGAAAATATAACGGACTCATTTAACCAAAATAAATAAAAATAATAATGGAAAAATTACCAAAAGTCGCATTGCCAGTAATCATATTTTTTATAATTGTAATCGTTGTGATTTCTAAATCAACAATAACAATACAAGGAGGAGAAAGAGGTGTATTATATAAAACATTAGGTAATGGAATAGTAACTGACAAACCTGCTTTAGATGAAGGTTTTCAATTTATTTTACCGTGGAATACGGTACAACGATTTAATGTACGCCAACAAGAATATTTTGATGAAATGAAAGTTTTATCATCTAATGGTCTGGATATTCAATTAGATGCTACTATTTGGTATCAACCTCAACAAGATAATTTAGGATTTTTGTACAAAGAAAAAGGAATTGATTATTTGTCAACAATTGTACGTCCTGCTTTAAGGTCGTCTACAAGAGAAGTTGTTGGTCGTTATACGCCAGAAGAAATTTACTCTTCTAAAAGAGCTATAATACAGAAAGAAATATTTGACGAAACAAAAGCTATATTAGATGCCCAATTTGTGCAATTAAATAAGGTTTTAGTTCGGGATGTAACATTGCCTAAAACTATTAGAGATGCTATTGAACGCAAATTAGGTCAGGAACAAGAATTTCTGGAATACGAATTCCGCTTACAAAAAGCTTCAAAAGAAGCTGAAAAAGTAATTATTGAAGCAAGAGGTAAAGCCGATGCAAACCGTATTTTAAGTGCCTCACTTACTGATAAAATTCTTCAGGATAAAGGCATTGAAGCAACTCTTAAACTTGCACAATCTCAAAATAGCAAAATAGTTATTATTGGTTCTGGCAAAAATGGAATGCCAATTATTTTAGGAAATAACTAAGAATTTATAAAATATTATTTAAAGCCTTGGTCTAATCAGCCAAGGCTTTATTGTTTTTAATAAACACCTATGCTAATCAAAAAATATTATTATGTCTTTAAAATTCAGTTTTTAGGCTATCGTTTTCATGGTTGGCAAAAACAACCAAATGTAAAAACGATTCATTTAATGATAGACAGGACATTAAAATTCATTCTTGAAGAACAGCAATTCAAAACTTTAGGTGCTGGACGAACTGATGCTATGGTTTCGGCTCAAGAAGCGGCTTTCGAATTGTTTTTGCAAGAGCCTATAGAGGATTTAGAAGCGTTTCTATCACTATTTAATCACAATTTACCACAAGATATAAGAGCACTTACAATTAAGGAAGTAGATAAAAGTTTTAATATTATTCAGCATTCAAAAGTAAAAGAGTATGTGTACCTATTTTCTCAAGGGCAAAAAAATCATCCGTTTTGTGCGCCAATACTAACCACTATTCTGGATGATTTGGATATTGAACTCATGAAAAAAGGAGCAAAGCTGTTTCAAGGCAATCATAATTTTAAAGCCTACTGTTTTAGAACTACCGAGAAGGGTATTTATAATAGAAAAATAATGACTTGTGAACTTATAGAAAACAAAGTATTTAAGGCTAACTTTTTTCCTGACAAGACTTACATATTAAGAGTTAGAGGCAAAGGTTTCGGTCGTAATCAAATACGATTAATGATGGGAGCATTAATTAAATTAGGTAAAGGAGAGATTACTTTAAAAGATATAGAAAACAGTTTAAAACCGGAAAACACAGAAGTTATGGATTATATTGCACCTGCTTCAGGTTTAATTCTAAACAAAATAGAATTTGAATAGTGTTTGCCTTTTTGTAATTTTCCAAATAATTCCTTGATGTTTGCATCAAGGTTTTATATAACGTGCTATTCCTGCGAATCCCGTCCCGATAATTATCGGGAGTTATCTGGAAGGAATCTACAAAATAAATTGTAATGAATTTAACTATACCAAAATCAGCTTTAGATTTTTTTAAAAAACTTGAAAAGAATAACAATCGCGATTGGTTTAACGAGCATAAAAAAGAATTTAAAGCCATTGAAACAGAAGTAAAGAATATTTACAACATCATTTTTGAAAACATTAAGTCTCACGACGATGTTGATAAACTCAAAATGTTTCGTATTTATCGCGATGTTCGGTTTTCAAAAGACAAGACACCTTACAAAACACATTTTGGCGGCTCTTTTCACAGAACTAAACCGAAATTAAGAGGAGGTTATTATTTGCATCTTGCACCAAATAACCAATCGTTTCTCGCTACTGGATTTTGGGAACCTAATAAGGACGATTTATTCAGAATTAGAAAAGAGTTCGAAATGGACGATCAGGAAATGAGAAAAATAATATCCAATAAAAAATTTAAATCCGTTTGGGGAAGCCTCCTGGGAGTCGAATTAAAAACTGCTCCGAGAGATTTTGACAAAGACCATCCAGCTATAGATTTAATCAAGAAAAAGCAATACATCTTTACTATAAAATATACAGATAAAGAAGTAATTTCAGAAGATTTCTTAAAAGAAGTTGACAATTATTTTAAAGCCATTCGTCCATATTTTGATTATATGAGCGACGTGCTTACTACCGATTTGAATGGCGAATCTTTATTGTAAAATTACACTAATTAAACGGCCGTAAGTATTTCCGACTTTTCTAATAACTGAATATTATTAATAAGAGATTCTTTAACAATACTCATCATCCGTTTATTTAACGCTGAAGAATTAAGGATATAGAGTTTGTATTCTTCAATTGTAAACACGCCAATAATCATACCTTTAATACTATTCCTGAATTTCATGTCCTTATGAATAGTATTTTCTATATAATCTATACGTTTATCGATAGACAGTTCATAGAAAACACTTTTATGTTTTTTAACATAATTTTTAAAAACTTCAATAAATAGAGGTTTTTGAAATTTAATTATTGGTCTTAAAACTAAATTCTGAAAGCGTTCTTCTGAACTCATTTCATCATTTATAGTAGTGGTCATAAAATCTGGACGAATACTTTTTAGGTCAAGGTTTCTTGTGATCATGATGATCAAATATTTTTATAAAAAATATAGAATCTTTGAGGTAATATAAATAGGGGAGGAGAGTTATTGTTAACGATGTTGTTAACAATTAAAAAAACCAATCACAATTGATTGGCTTTTTCTTGAGGAGTTAATTAATCCTTTACAAATTCTTCAAAAGTCTTAATCTTGAAGTCTTTTAATCTTGCCTTCTTTTTAAGTTTTTCAAAATCTGTTTTTGCTTTGTTAAAACGTTCTTCTATAACACTTAAATTATCAAATTCAGCATTGGATGGCTTATCGTAGCTACTTTCAATTTTACTATAGAGATCAGCCATTTTTTCTCTTAATTGTGGCTCGGCTGAACTTACATAATTATCACCAGTAGTAATAACTAAGGTTTCTTTAAGTGTATTTAATGCAGTAACTAATGTCTTTTTATCTTTTGAAACATCTAAAATTGCAT
>Ga0208879_1000615_pt1 | contig 36134 bp, 24 predicted proteins | sample Knorr_S15_td_Bot_FD_185605 | JGI IMG/M metagenome (GOLD analysis project Ga0208879, IMG submission 185605) | Marine microbial communities from Southern Atlantic Ocean transect - Knorr_S15_td_Bottom_ad_5009_LV_A (SPAdes) (version 2) | ecosystem: Environmental > Aquatic > Marine > Oceanic | place... | reverse complement strand
CGCGAGTACGTGCATCAAGTCATCGCGAAGTCGGTTGATCCGCTGCGACAGCTTGCCGGCAAGCTGCTCGTTGGCAGCGCTCAACGCGAGGTCGGTCCGCGCGTTGATGAGATCGGCGACCGCCTCCGCCTGCGTGAGGTCGATGCGCCCGTGCAAAAAGGCGCGCTTGGTGAACTCTCCCGGCAGAGCCAACCGCGCCCCCCCGTCGAGCACGGCGTCGAGCACGGCCTTGGTCGAGCAGATGCCGCCGTGGCAACTGATCTCGACAACGTCCTCGCGGGTGAACGTCGCCGGGGCTTTCATCACCGACACCATCACCTCGTCGAGCCGCCGTTCATCCCGGACGATGTGCCCGTAATGCAGCGTGTGCGTCTTGGCCTTGGCGAGTTTTGTTTTTGATTTGCCGCCGGGTGCGAACAGGGAATCGGCAATCGCCAATGCCTTGTTGCCGGAGAGGCGAATGATCGCCAACCCGCCTTGGCCAAGCGGCGTCGCGATCGCGGCGATGGTCTCGTCGAACATGGTTCGACGCCGTTAACGAAGGCAGCCGCCTTTTTCGATTTCTGTCTGCCGTCCCTCAAGGCAGAGACGAGCCTTCGCGTAACTCTTGTTGTGGAGATAGTGCATGAGCTCGCGGTCGGTGTCGGGCAATTGGGCAGTCAACTCGTCAATCCGATTGAAGTGCGGCAACAAGTCCGGCTTTGGCTCCACATTCACCACGGCGACGGCTGACTCCAGTTCCTGTATCGCCCCGATCAGATTCTGCTCTGTCGTCATGTGCCGAGCATCCCACTCCAGCTTAACAAAACCAAGCTTAGTGTGGGCTTGGCTGGGGGCTTTTGGTAGGTTGCTGCCGTGCGTGATGTTCTTCGAGCTATCCCTTTGCTGCTCGCCGGTGCTGTTTCCCTGATGGGAGCGGAGGCGTCAGCAGTTGAAGCAATCGACGTGGTGACCTACGCGCTCAAGACTCCACGGTTGGTTGTGTATTCGGTCGATTCGTCTGACTTGGCAAAAGACTGGGCGCGTGGCCATGAGAGGGATCGGCCGGGGGTGCGCGTCCAGTTCAGCTCCCGCGTCGTGCTGCAATTGGCCAAAGGGACTACGCTTGGGCAGGCGCTGCGGGAAAGCCCCCTCAAGCCGGATCGGGAGTTCGCCCCCAATTTGTTTATATTGCAGGCTCCGAATGTGAAAGTGGCGCTTGAGGAGTCCCAACGCTTGGCCAAGCGCCCGGGCGTATTGGTGAGTCACCCGGTGCGACGGCGGCCGATTAAAAAAATGGCGCCCATGGCTCCTCGTCCAAACGACCCGCTTTTTCCGACCCAGTGGCCGCTCGAAAACCGAGATCGCGAAACAGGGGCAATACTCGGACCGGAATTGAACATTCGGGAGGGATGGGCGGAGTCAACCGGTAAGGGAGTGGTTATTGGCATCGTCGACGACGGTGTGGATTTGGAGCACACTGAGTTCATTGGTCAAGGCGTCGACGATCTTCACTTTAATTTTACCAACGGAAAGGCAAACGGGAATCCGGTAGCACAAAACCAGACTCATGGGACGGTAGTTGCGGGGATTGCCGTAGCCAAAGCAAACAACGGCAAAGGGATCGCCGGTGTGTCGCCTGATGCCCGGTTCGCCAGCCTGGTGGTGTGGGATGCAGACGATTATTTCGGGACTGAGGAAGAGACCGCGGACATGTTTCAATACCGCAACGATAGGATTGCCGTGCAGAATCATAGCTGGGCATCGAACACATCAGCGCAACTTGAAGTGATGGTGCTTGAGAAACAGGCCATAAAACGAGCGATCGAGCAGGGTCGTGATGGCAAAGGTGTGGTGATAATTCGCGGGGCCGGCAACTACCGGGCTTGGGGTTGGAGTGCCGCGGACGACGGTTACTCCAACGACCCTCGAGTGTTGACAGTAGGCGCTGTTGCGCGGACCGGTCGTGTGCAAAGCTTTAGTAACATGGGTGCCTGTGTGCTATGTGCCGGTCTGATCGGCAAAGGAGTATATTCCACCGACCGAATGGGCGCCCTTGGCTGGAATCGTGACTCCAGCGACGACGATCCCGAGGTGGGTAGCTATCACTCACTTGAGTATCCTGGCAATTCGTATACCTTGCCGCAGATTGCGGGTCTGGTTGCACTAATTCTCAGCGTGAATCCTGACCTGACTTATCGCGATGTGCAGCAGGTTTTTATCCACGCCTCGCGGCATTTCGACTTTGCCGATCCCTTTTTGCAGTCTAATGCTGCTGGTTATCTTTTCACCCACAACACTGGCTACGGCGTACCGGACGCGGGCGCAGCAGTACGCTTGGCCAAGCGCTGGACCAATGTCAGGCCGTTGGTGGAGAAGTCGTACAAGCAAGCCTTCGTTACTCAGTTGCCGGACGACGGACTGCAACTCCAGGTTTTTGCCAACGGAAGGGAGAATAGCTTTGTTGCCAGTCCCAGCGATGGATTGGTGCCGGACGATCCCATCGAGGCTCTGCCTCTGGTGGATGTGGGCAGGGCAACTGGGCCACTGGAAGTTGATCTTACTGGGAAGGCGGCACTGATTGAACGTGGCGGTACCGTTTTATCAGAGAAGACACGTCACGCGGCGGATGCCGGGGCGACATTTGCGATCATTTATAATGACCGTAACGGGGATGAGCAGTACTTCATGGGAGGGATGGATTTTTCCCCGATCCCGGCCGTCTCCCTCTCGCAGAACGATGGGATCTCTGTCAGGGAGTTGGTGAAATTGGCGGATGATGATCCCCCCAAGGCTGGACTCTCGCTGGAATCAAGCGATGCAGTGGTCATCGTGCCGGACGAGTTGCTCTGCGAACAGATTGGCGTGCGTGTCAACATGACCCATCCGGTTCGTGGCGACATTCGCTTAACCGTCCAGTCGCCGGCTGGCACACGAAGCATCCTCCAGGCGAATGTCCTTGACGTCACCGCGTGGCGTTCCGACTGGACGTTTTGGTCGAACCAATTTTTCTACGAACAAGCCAAGGGCAAGTGGACTGTTGCCGTGAGCGATTTGGTCAAAAATTTTACGGGCGCTTTAAGTTCGGTCGAATTGACCGTGCGCGGAACAAGTATAACAGACGCCGACAGTGATGGGCTGGACGATAACTGGGAATTGGAGTATTTCGAATCGCTAGTTGAAACAGCGCTGGGCGACCCGGACAAAGATGGCGAATCGAATGCCCGCGAACAGGCGCTACGGACCAATCCTGCCAAGTTTAACGGTTCCTTTGATTTACGCTACCACCGTCTGGCCAATGGCGACCTGCGACTTGCGTGGCCAAGTTGGCGCGGCTTTGTGTTTCGTATCCAGTCCGCGGACCACGTGCTTGGCCCGTGGAGCGGGCAGGCAGTGGTTGAGTCGGGGAAATTCCAAACCGAATGGGATGCCAAGCCGGTGGCACAGGGGGTTCGTTTTTACCGCGTGCAGGCGGAACTCAGGCCATGAGGCGACAGATCATTTCCTCCGGGGCCAAGTGGGAGGGCCAGGTTGGCTACAGTCGAGCCGTGCGAACGGGAGCACAGATTTTCATCTCCGGAACAACTGCAGTGGACGCCAGGGGCAGGGTAGTCGGAGAGGGCGATATCCGGGCCCAAGCAAAGCATATTTTCGGCATTATCGAGGAATCTTTGTACAAGGCTGGTGCGTGTCTTGAGGACGTTGTGCGCACACGGATGTTCGTCACCGACATTGCCGATGCCGAGGCGCTTGGCCAAGTGCATGGTGAGGTGTTCGGAAGAATCCGCCCGGCGACTACACTGGTTGAGGTCGGTAACCTGATCGATCCTCGCCTGCGGGTGGAGATCGAGGCCGAAGCCGTTGCGGGCAGCGGCGGAGCGGACGCAGTGATACTGGCCGGTGGCAATTCCAAGCGAATGGGTCGCAAAAAAAGCCAAATTCGCATGGGCTGCCATACGCTGCTCGGGCACGCCCGTGCGGCGGTGGTGGACGCCGGTCTCAAGCCCCGGGTGATCGCCGTCGACTTGCAGCCCGGTTTGGGTCCGCTAGGTGGCATCCTCACGGCTCTCCAGTCGGCTAAGCATTCGCGGGTGCTCTTCGTTGGCTGTGACATGCCGTTTTTAAGCGGCGAGTTGATTGACACTTTCCTCGCAGGTGCAACTGGCGGAGTTGGCCCGATGTTTACGCGGCATGAAAAGGGCGTCGGGTTTCCGTTCGTGCTCTCCTGTGCGGATCTGGCTTTGGTTGAGAAACAAATAGACCGTGGCGTGCTGTCGCTTCAACGCTTGGCCAAGCGGCTTAAAGCGCGGATGTGGCAACCTCCGGAAGAACGTGAGTGGGAACTGTTCAATATCAACACCCCTGCCGACCTCGCCGAGGCCAGGCGGCAGCAGAAAGGGAGGCGTATTGACTGATTTTCGTGCAGTGCTGCTCTTGTCCGTATTACTTATCGCGTTAACTGGCCAGGGGCAGCGTTACGAATTTTCGCGGCCATTGATGGGGATGGCGTTCCGGATCATCGTCCATTCGGAGGATGAAGCGAAGGCCAAGCGGGCCGCAAAGGCGGCGTTCGACCGGGTCGCTGTGCTCAACCAAATCATGAGCGACTACGAGCCGGAGAGTGAGTTGAGCAAATTGTCCAACTTGGCCGGCAGCGGGAAGGCGGCGAAGATCAGCGACGAACTTTGCAGTGTGCTCGACCGCGCCCAGGCGCTGGCGGCGCAGACCGGTGGCGCGTTCGACGTTACGGCCGGCGCATCGGTTCAGCTTTGGCGGCGTGCCCGGCGGGTGAAGCGGTTGCCGCCGCAATACGTGCTCGCCAAGGCGCTGAAGACGGTTGGTTTCCGCACGCTGAAGCTTGACGCAAAAAAATGCACCGCCCAACTCACCGGACCCGGGACGCGCCTCGACCTCGGCGGCATCGCTAAGGGCCACGCGCTGGACGAGGCGCTGGCGGTTTTGAAAAAACATGGGCTGCGGCAGGCCTTGGTTTCCGGTGGCGGCGACATCGTGGCTGGTGCTGCGCCGCCCGGAAAAGAGGGTTGGCGCGTGGCACTGATCGGCCTACGGGAGGAAACCAAGCCGGAGTTTCTCTGGTTGACGAACGCCGCTGTGGCCACGTCGGGCGACTTGTACCAATTCCTCGAGGTGGACGGCACGCGCTACTCGCACATCGTCGATCCGCGCACCGGCACGGCGCTCACGGAACAGCGGTTGGTGCATGTGCTCGCCCCGGATGCGATCACGGCGGACAGCCTGGCCACGGCAATCAGCGTGCTGGGGCCAAGCAAGGGATTGCGCCTGGTTACCGGCGACAAGCGGCTCGGCGCTCGTGTGGCGTTTCGCGGTGCGCTTGGCCAAGTGCGGGTGGTTGAGTCGCCGGTGTTCCGCGCTTGGCCAAGGGCGGAATGAGTTCTCGGCTCGCGTTTCGCGTTTCGCGGTTTTTCGCGTGCGAGTTGGCTTATGCCTTGTCTGCGTCGATTTGTAGGTACTCGCGATCCTTGATGATGCCCGGTTGCGGGACGGGGTATTTGCCGTCCGGGTTGGTTTGCAGCGGGGCGGGGGAGTCCATCATCAATTGATCCGCGTTCGGGCAGAGATCGTGGTCGTGGTTGAGCACCTGATCGACCGTGACTTCCTGTCCGGTGTGCGTGGCAAAACGACCGGCGGCGGTGACGACGCTGGCCATGACACCGCGTTCCACTTCGTTGAACGGCTTGTTTTCGCGAATGGCGGTCATCAAGTCGTTCCACTCGTCCTGATACGGATTGGTCTCGCGGCCCGGGTAAGCCCATGCAACCGGATCCTTCATGCTTTGGCCCTTGAAGATTTTACAGGGCGCCGGCGCGTGGCCGTTTTTTGAGATGATGCCCAGCCCCTTGGAGCCGTGCGCATAGCTTGCAAAGTCGCCGTAACAGCCCGGCATGGTGCGGCCGTGCAGATACAGTTTGGCTCCATCGGCGAACGTGTACTCGACCGTGTAGCAACCAAGGTTTTGATCGACGTAATCCCCCCGGTAATGGCGAGCACCGGCGCCTTGTGCCTTGACGGGCCAGGCATCCTTCATCCAGCAGCATTCGTCGATGTTGTGGATGAAATAGTCACTGAACGAGCCGCCACTCGCCCAGATGAAACTGTGGAAGCGGCGGATTTGGTAGAGCAACTCGCTCTCGTTTTTCTTCGGAGGGAGTGAGTAACAGGAGGCAACGGGACCGTGGAGGCGGTAGGCGCGCAACAGGTTGATGTCGCCGAGTTCACCGTCCTTGATGCGGTTGAAGAGTTCGCCGCGGGCGCGGCTGTGGCGGCACATGAGGCCAACGCCGACCTTGAGATCCTTCTTCTTGGCCAAGTCGTTGAGGGCGAGCATGCGCCGGGCGGTGGGGCCGTCCGGGCAGAGCGGCTTCTCCATGAAAACATTCAGCCCCTTGTCGATGGCTTTTTTGTAATGCACCCAGCGGAAGGCGCAGGGGGTGGTGAAGATGACGACGTCACCCCGATTCAGGTTGTCCATCGCCTTGGCGTAGCCGTCAAAACCGATGTAGCGGCGATCGGCCGGCACGTCCACGCTGTCCTTGTGGCGGTTTTTCAGCGCCTTGTAGCTGTTGTCCATCTTTGCGGTGGAGATATCGGCCATCGCGACGAGTTTGTTGCGGGCGATGTCACTGGGAACTGACAGCGCGTTGTCGGCTGCACCGGTCCCGCGGCCGCCCGCGCCGACGATGGCGATTTGGGTCATGTCATCGACGGCAGAGTGCACGCGAGGGATGGCAACACCGGCCAGCACCGAGGCGGCCGTTACAGATCCGGTGGTCTTTATAAAGTCGCGACGATTACTTGAGGACAATTCAGTAGGCTTGGTCATCGCGGCTTTTCTACATTCAGCTGACTCCCGGCGTCAAACGATTTTTGCCGCTTGCCCAATCGCTTGGCCCTTTGACCTTGCTCCGCAACGCGTCATCATGAACGATCCGCCTCGATGAACCTACTCGCACGAGCAACTTTGGCTGCCCTGACATTTTCTCTTTTTGCCGTCCCCTTGGCCAAGGCCGTCGGCCCGACTCTCGCCCAGCGCCTCGGCTACAAGGTCACTGACAAATTGCTGATCATAAACGGTGACGACACCGGCATGTGCCACGCCGCCAACGTTGCCGCCATCGACTCGCTCGAGCGCGGCCTCATGACCTCGGCGACGATCATGGTGCCGTGCCCGTGGTTCACCGAGATCGCGCGTTATGCCAAGTCACACCCGGAGAAGGACTTCGGCATCCACCTCTGCCACACCTCCGAGTGGCAGGTGTACCGCTGGGGGCCGGTCGCTTCCCGCGACAAGGTGCCGGGGTTGGTGGATTCGCAGGGTTACCTGTGGCGGAGCGTCCCGGAGGTGTACTTTCATGCCAAACCGGAACAGGCGCTGATAGAGGGGCGGGCCCAAATCCAAAAGGCCCTCGACGCAGGTGTGGACGTGTCGCACCTCGACTCCCACATGGGCACGCTGCAACTCGATCCGCGCTACATTCAGGTTTACCTGCAACTTGCCATCGAGTTCGACGTGCCGCTGCGCATGCCCTCCCAGGTCACCGCGGCCAACGCCGGCTTTCCGGGTTTGCGCGGCCGTTTCGCTGGAAAGGGCATCGTCTTTCCGGACTATTTTGTTTACGAGGAATTGGTGGATGAAAAGAAAGGCGTGAAACAATTTTGGCTGAACATCGTCCGCAACCTCAAGCCGGGCGTCACGGAGCTGTTCATCCACGCCGCCAAGCCGACTGAGGAGTTGCGAAACATCACCGGCAGTTGGAAAACCCGCTCGGAGGAATACGAGACATTCACCAACGATGCCGAGATGAAGCAACTGGTCAAGGATATGGGCATTATCCTGATCGGCTTCAAGGAACTGCGCGACCTGCAGCGGAGGAAAAAGAAATGATCTTCTCGGGCGCCAGCATGCTCGACGAGATCGGGCGCATCGTCGCCCTTGGAATCCGGAGGCCCGGCTACGATGAGGGGCTCCAGGCCGAGCAGTTCATGCTTGAGCGCTTCAACGAAATTGGCCTGAGCGATACGCGCCTCGAGCCGGTTCCGGTGAATTATTGGCGACCCACGATGACCCACTTGGCCATCGGCAATGCGGCGGCCGACATTCCCAGCTTTGCCGTGCCATACACCGGTTGGACGGCAGCCGAGGGCGCTCGGAGTGGGGCGGTTTACGTTGGAGTTGGCAGCGAGGAGGCGTTCGACGCGGCGGATGTCTCCGGCAAAATCGTGGTCGCCGACATGCAGTTTGGCGAACTCAACGCGTCGCATCTCAAGGGCGGCTCGATGTTTATCCACGATCCCGGCGACACCATTCCGGACGGTAAGCTGCACTGCGCCAACTGGCTGATCCCCAACTTCCGCGCCTACTATGAGTCGTGGAAGCGCGGCGCGAGCGGCTTCATCGGGCTGTTGGGCGAGATGCCGATCGACGGCTGCGAACTGTACGTGCCGTACGACGGATTCCTCAAAAAAACACCGGCCGCTTGGGTCGGCCGCGAACACGCCGAGGCCGTTCGTTCCGCCGCGACCAGCGGCAAGCCGTTCCACTTCACCAGCACGGGGGAGGGTCGCACAGTCGATTCCCACAATGTCGTCGGCATCCTGCCCGGCCGCACCGACGAATACATTCTGCTCACCTGCCACCACGACGCCCCGTTCGCTTCCGCGGTGGAGGACGCCTCCGGGCTCTCGGTGCTGCTGGCGTTGGCGGAGGCGTTCGCGCGATCGACGGAACCGCTCGAACGCGGGCTGGTTTTTCTGGCGTCGAGCGGACATTTCCACGGCGGCATCGGCTGCCGCGAGTTCGTCGGTAAACACCGTGGCGGACTGCTCGAGAAAATTGTCGCAGCTATCGGAGTCGAGCACATTGGAGAGGAGGCGCAGGGCGACGGCAGCGGCGGCTACGCTAAGACCGGCCAGGCGGAAACCCGCGCGCTCTTCGTGGACAAGACGCCGGAGTTGCTGCGCGTCCTCGAGGAGGAAGTGCAGCGCGTCAACCTCAGTCGCACCCTCGGCGTGGACGCCTACTTGTTTGGCTCAGAACCGCCGTGTGACAGCGCCCCGTTCTTCACCGCCGGCATCCCGTCAGTCTGCCACATCAGTGGGCCTCTGTATCTGTTCGACCCGCACGACACCATCGACATGGTGCGACAGGAGGATCTGCCCAAGGTCGCTGAGCTGTTTTACCGAGTCATCCGCCGGATCGACAGCATCCCTGCATCCGACTTGGCCAAGGGCACAACTCGCCACCGAGACGATCCCCCCGCCGCCCCGCCGCCATGGTTCCTCCCACCGGAGTTTTTTCTGGGCGACTGAACTTTTGCCCAGGCCGCTCACTGCGCTTGGCCAAGCGCTTGGGCCATGTCGGCTTTGATTTGGGGGTCGGCGGCGTAGGGGTCGTTGTGCCGCTTGGCGTAGGCGCCCAGCTTGACGGTGAGTCGCCGGACGATTTTTTCGAAATCGGGATTGATGAACTTGTTGTGCAACTCGTCGGGATCGGTTTTCAGGTCGTACAGCCACGGTTGGCCAAGCGCGGAGTAAATAAGCTTGTAGCGATCGGTGACGGCGGCGAGCCAAGGTTTGACGCCGGAGGTCGAGCGGATAAACGCGATGTCGTCCCACTTGGTTTTCGCGCCGCGAAAGAGGGCGGAAGCGTCGCGGCCCTCAACGCCCTTGGGCAGCTCGTCGCCGGTGAGCGCGAAGAGGGTCGGGACGAAGTCCACGCAGCTCAGCGCTTGGTTGACAACTGTGCCGGCCGGGATTTTACCGGGGCAATAAAACAGAAACGGCACGCGCGCCGAGCCTTCGTAGGGGACGCCCTTGTTCAGCCGGCCGTGCTCACCGCAGAGGTCGCCGTGGTCGGCGGTGAAGACGATGATCGTGTTGTCGATCTGCCCGTTTTTTCGCAGCGCATCGAGGATGCGGCCGATGTTATCGTCGAGACACTTCACCATGCCGTAATAATTTGGCATCAGCATTCGCACGGTGTCGGCGGTGATTCTTGGACTCGCCACTCCCCAGCGCGGTGTCTGTGCGCGCGATTTGTTCACCGAGACAGGGATCGGCACTTTCACGTTTTTGTACATCTTGTCGTACGGCTTGCGGACGGTGTTCGGGCCGTGCGGATCAGGGAAGCAGACCATGTAACAAAACGGTTTGGCCTTGTTGAGGTTGATAAAGTCAATCGTGCGGTTGGCCAGCCAGTCGGTGGAGAATGATTCGCTGTCGGCATTCTCGACGCCGTAATACGGTTTGCCCCCCTTGATGGCCGCGACGCGCGGGCCGGCCCCGGTGATCTCGAATTTCTTCCAGTGGCCGCGGTTGAACATGTAGCGGTTGTCGTCAAAGCCGAACTTCCGCTCGGGCGCCCACTGCGGTTTGCCCAGGCCGTCGAGATGCCACTTGCCTGCGTAACCGGTCTTATAGCCTTTCCGGCGCAGCACCTCGGCGAAAGTCACGACGTGGTCACCAAGCGGGATGTTGTTGTTGGTGACCTGTGTGTATTGCGGATAGCGCCCGCTGATCAACGCGCCCCGCGAAGGGGAGCAAACCGGCGTGGTGGCGTAAAAGCTCGTGGCGAGTGCTCCGTGCCGGGCGATCCAGTCAATGTTCGGCGTGCCGACGATTTTGCCGCCGTAACAGCCGAGCGTCTTGAAGTGGTGCTCGTCGGTTTGGATGACCAGCACGTTATACGGGTTGGCCAAGGCAGGTGATTGGCCAAGGGCTGCGAAAAGAAAGGAGAGCAAAAGGCGTTTCATGGCACCGAATCCTGCCGCTTGGCAAAGCGCTTGGCAATGCTGGGAGAAGTTTTTAGTGTTCAGTTTCAAGTTTTCAATTGAGACACGGATTTCACGGGTTGGCTCGGGTTTGATTGGGGAAATTTTAAAATTGAAATCTCAGGCAAACGCCAAATTAGAAGAAAAAACCCGAATGAATCCGTGAAATCCGTGTCTTAATTACTCCGCTAACGGTCAGCGGCCGAACCGCGACAGGCCGAGGAAGCCGATGGGTCGTTCGGTTTTGCCGTCGAGCGCCAACTCGCTGAGCACTTTGCCCATCACGCTGGCGAACTTGAAGCCGTGCCCGCTGAATCCGCAGGCGAAGTGCACCCGCTCGCTCTCCGGGTGACGATCGACGATGAAGTGCCCATCGGCTGAGTTGGTGTATCTGCAGACCTTGATCGACCGCACTTGGCCAAGCGCGTCCGGCAAATAGCGGCGAAGCGGCAGCAGGATTTCCTCCTCGTCAGCGGGGAAGGTTTCGTCGGTGATCGCGTCCGGCGTCATCGGTGTGCCGGGGTGGTGGCGCGCCAACTTGAGGGCGTCGCCGCTCATCGGGAAGCCGTAGTAAATCCCAGTGAGATCGCCATCGCCATTGGGGTCGATGTTCCAAACTGGAAAGTCGTCGCGCTGAAACAACTCCGGCCGTCTGGGTTGCACCCATCCCAGCACCTGCCGCGTGACCGTTAGCGGCACGTCCGGCAACCGCAGCAAGTCGCCTGACCAAGCACCGGCGCAGAGAATCAGCTTGGCCGCAGTGTGAGTGCCGCTGGCGGTGCAAGCGGTTACGCCGTTGCCGTCGCTTGCCCAGTTGATGAGCGGTTCATTTGTGAGCAACTTGGTGCCGAGTTGTTGCGCCGCCTTGGCGTATGTTTCAACGGCGAGTTCGGAGAGCAGATAGCCGCCTTCCGGTTCGAGTGCGCCGACCATGCCTGCGGACAGGGTGAACTGGGGGAACTGCCTGGCCAACTCGCCGTGCGTCAGCGTGGAGCAGGGGAGGTTGTGTGTCTCGGAGGCCAACTTCACGCCGCTGATCGCCTCGCCGTCGGGGAAGCCCATGTACAGCACGCCGGTTTTGTGGAGCAGTTTTGCGCCGGTTTCCTGCTCGATCTCCTCCCAAAGCTGATAGGCATCGCGCAGCAGCGGCACGTAGTCGGGATGCTCCTGATAGGTCAACCGGATGACGCGCGTGTCGCCGTTGTAGGATGAGTTCGTGTTGGGAACCGATTGGCTGTCGATGCCGAGCACTCTCGCGCCGCGCTTGGCCAAGTGATAACAGGCCGCCGCCCCCATCGAGCCCACGCCGACAACGATTACGTCGTGGTGATCCGGCATGACGCTTACCTGGGGGCGTGTGCGAGGAAAAACTCCACGATGGGTTCCGGGTCTTTCAGACTGTGCGGGTGATGTCCAACCCCCGGTTTGTGAATCACGTGAATCTTGCCGCCGAGAGCCTTGTAGCGTTGTTCGATGATGTTGCTATTCTCCGTGATCGGCACGACTTTGTCGGCGTCGCCAACGACGTGGAGAATCGGGATGCCGGCTTTGGCCAAGGGGGCGAGTCGGTCGATGGGGTTGCCCTTGTACGCCACTGCTTCGGCCTCGGTGAAACCGTACGCTGCGAGACATTGTTTCCACGTGCCGAGACTGCCCTTGCCGACACCCCTGCCGGCAGGCCAGCTTTTGAAATCGCACACCGGTGCGTCGCCGTAAATGGCAGCGACCTTGCCGGGGTTGCTCGCCGCCCAGTTGTAAATAATCAGGCCGCCGCGACTCATGCCTTCCAGCGCGGCTTTCGTTGCGAAGCCGTGTTGCGTGGTCAGGAAATCGTAAAAACGATCCCACCGCTCGACCGCCGCCGGACTCCCGAACAACGCGCCCACCTCGCAGTAAACGACGTGCCACCCCTTGGCCAGCAGGGCGAGATCGGCTTGCGGTTCGTGCCCCCAAAAGCGGGCGCGCCAAACCCAGGGCTTGCCGGGCGCTGCCGTGTTCGGAGTGACAACACGGCAGTCGGCATCACCCAGCTTGAAGTCGTAACGGTCGAAGTTGTGCCAAGCGGTTTTTTCGCCGGGGATGTTTGTGGTCTGGTCGAGCGTTTTAACTTCAGTTTTGCGCTTGGCCAGGTCGAGCAACTGCGCGGTCGTGGCGAAGCGGGAGATGTTCAAAAAGTCCGGTTGTTCCCTGTCCGTCGCCGGATAGCCACTGAGGTTGAGGCGACTGATTTCTTTCTCGAAGAGGGACGCAAGTGTGACGAGGCTTGCTGAATCGCCAGTGCCCCACAATTCCAGCGGCGCGCCGGCGCAGCGCTCGAGCGTGCGGAGGGCGCGAATGCAGCGGCGCACATCCCACACCTGTTGCCCGGCGAGCGTTTGGCCAAGCAGCATGAATCGGCGGCGGGTCTGCGTGAGGTGTTTTTGGTTTTGCGTCAATCGCGTGGGGCCAATCCCCCGGGGCGTAAGGGCGACGTAAACTCCCGGATGCTCGGCAACGAATTCGAGCTGACCGGCGATGCCTTCCACTTGGTTGTCGTTGAGCACTTGGAGGTGCACGGGTGCGCCCTTGGCCAAGTCGGCCTTGTGGGCAACGTGCATTCGCAGCCGAATCCCCGGTTGGCTGTCAAAGTCATAGGCAGCGAGACGCACGCCGTCGCGCTCGGTGTCCGACACTTTTACGAGCTGCAACTTGCCGCCGCGCTTGGGCCAGCCGCCAAAGGTTTTCGAGCGCAAATCCGCCATGATTTCCGGGCGCTTGGCCTTGACGTCGTCGGTGGCGATCCGTGAGAACGTGTCGTGAATGGTTGTGGTTCGCTCGTCTTTCGGAGCGTTGCCGAACACCTTGAGTTGCTGCGGCTGGAAAAGCTTGATCGCCGGCTTGTCGATCAAAACGCTTTTGCCCTTGAGATGTTTGTTGAACCAGTTGAACGCCGGCACGCGCAATTCCTGCGAGTCGCCGTGGCCGCCGGGGGTGATGACGAGGCCGAGGCTGCTTTTTTTGCCGTGCAACTCGTAGATGCGACGGACTTTTGTGAAGAGTCGGTTGACGCCGTCGAGCGGGAAGATGCCGTCGTCGTCGGTGTTGAGGATGAGCAACGGGCGAGGCGCGACGAGCGCGGCGACTTGGGCAAAATCCCACCCGTAAGTGTTCACGTGATACATGCAGTCGCAATGCCCCTCGACGACTCCGTCGACAACGTGGTTTTGCAGGTCGGTAATTCCGGCGACCGGCGCGGCGACCTTGATGCGCTCGTCTAGCGTAGCGATCCACCAACTGTACGCGCCGCCGCCGCTGCGGCCGGTCACGCCGAGGCGGTTTTTGTCCACGACGTCAAGCGACGTAAGGTAGTCGAGTGCGCGTATGCAGTTCCACGCCTCGACACCGGCCGGCGTGTAGCCACGGGAATTCCACCACCACATGCCGTGGCGATAGGTGCCGTGGTGTATGCCGGAAAGCTCACCGAGCTGGATCGTGTCGATGGCGAGGCAGACGTAGCCGTTTCGGGCAAACCAAGCGCCATGATGCTGGTAGTAGGTTTTGTTGCCATAATCGATGCCGTCAATCTTCACGCGGCCGTGGCCGCAAACGTAGAGGATCGTCGGCGCGGGGGCGGTGAGATTCTTGGGCACGTACAGGTTGCCGGTGACGTACAGGCCGGGGCTGGACTGAAAGTGAAGGTTGCGCACCTCGAACTCGTCGTGTTGCACCGTGCCGGTGACGGTGGCTTGCAACGGGGTGCGTTCCGGCAGCGGATCGAGCCCGAGCATCTCGTGAAGCTGCTTGCGGTAGAGATCTTTTTTGGCGTTCCAATCGTCGAGTGTCTTGATTTCGGCGAGGCAGCTGTCTGCCAGTCGCTTGGTTTCGATTTTGAAATACTCGGCGAACATCCGGTCGCCGGGCGTCTTCAATTCAGCGGCGTGGCCAAGCGACACAGCCAAGCCGCAAAGTAATAAAGGGAGCAGTCGTTTCATGATGAAAAAATTTGCGCTTGGCCAAGCGTGGATGAGGAAGACGCTTGAGACAAGCCAAGTTCTAAACGGTGAAGAGCAGATTATCACTTGAAGTTTCGGTGGTGAGGCTGCAGTTTCCCGCACATGAAATCCTTCCGTTGGATGGTGTTGATGTGTCTTGTTCCTTTTGTTCAGGAGCCGAATGCAGCCGATTGGCCCTCGTACCGGCATGACGGGAACCGCTCGGCGGTCAGTGCGGAGGCCGTTTCCGGCAAGCTGAATCCGCAGTGGGTGTTCGAGTCGCGCCACCGTCCGCGCACCGCCTGGCCGATGCCGGGAGAGGAGACGCCGCGCATGCACTCGGATCGCGCCTACAATGTCGTGGTCTCCGGGCGGACGCTGTTTTTCGGCAACAATGTGGACAATCACGTGTATGCGCTGGACACCCGGACGGCGGAAGAGCGGTGGCGTTTTGCCGCCGGTGGAGCGGTGAGGTTTGCGCCGGTGGCGCATGGCGGCAACCTGTATTTCGGCTCGGACGATGGCTTGGTTTACTGCCTCAACGCGGCGGACGGCGCGCTTGTCTGGAAATACCGGCCGAGTCCAAGTGGCGAGCGGGTGATTGGCAACAGCCGGCTTATCTCAGCGTGGCCGGTTCGCACCGGGTTGCTGATCGAGAAGGGCATCGTCTATTTCGCTTCCGGAATTTTCCCGTATGAGGGGCTTTACATCGGTGCGGTGGACGCTGGCAGCGGCAGGGAGATTTGGCTTAACGACACCTCCGGTGACCAGGCGTGGGGTCTTAATTATGGAGGGATGGCGCCGCAGGGCTACATTGTTGCGTCCGAGTTCAGCCTGTTCGTGCCGACCGGCCGCGGGATGCCGGCGTTGTTCGACAAGGGCACTGGTAAGTTCAATAAATTCCTCGACGCCGGCGGCAAGGTCGGCGGCGCGTGGGCGATGATGGATGAAGGCGCATTGTTCGCGGGCAACGATAATAAAGGCACCGACAGCAAGGTGGCCTTCGATGGCAAATCCGGCGCGAGTCGGGGCGACCAGTTTGCGAGTTTCCCGTCGATCGACATGGTACTCACAAAAGACATCGCCTACATTGCCACGCAAAAAGGCATCTACGCCATCGACCGCGCCGGTAACGCCAAGGCCACGGCAGACGTGCGCAAGCTGGCCAAGGAGGAGGGTGACTTGGTGAAGTCGATCAACACGATCCGTGAGCGTCACAAGGCCGCCGTCAAGGCCAACAAGGCAGACGACTTGGCCAAGGTCACCGCAGAGTTGAACAAGGCCACCGCCCGACTGGCTGCCATCGCCAGGGAGAAGACAACCCTTAACGCCGGTCGCGTGACTTGGTTTGTCTCCCGCGAGCAACTTGGCCCGCTGGCAGTGTCCGGCGAGCTCGGCACGTTGGCGCTCGCCGGCAAAACGCTTTTTGCCGGTGGCAACGGCTACGTGCTGTCGGTCGACGCAGCCAGCGGCCAACTAGTCTCCATGTACGGTTTGCCGGACAACGCGCTTGGCCTTGCCGTGGCCGACGGGCGGTTATTCGTGAGCACCGACTCTGGCGCCATTCATTGTCTCGGCGAACAGACGGTGCAGGGCAGTCCCCGCAAAGTCACCGAGGCGGCGAGCCCGGTCGTGCTTGATCAAGCGGACATGGCTGCCGCCGCGGAAATCAGGCTGCGGAGCGGTATCAACGTCGGTTGGTGCCTGATTTACGGTGCGCGTGACGGGAAATTGGCCCAGGCGCTCGCTGCGCAAACCAAGCTCAACATCGTCATCATCGAGCAGGACGCCGCGCGCCTCGAGGCGATCCGGCGTGACCTTCTCCTGGCCGGCCTGTACGGTTCACGAGTGATCGCCGCCGACTGGGACGCCGCCGAGTTGCCGGATTATTTTGCCAACTTGATCGTCTCCGGGCGCGTGCAGCATGGCGACGATGTCCAGTTGCCGGTGAGCCAATTGGCGCGCGTGCTTCGCCCGGCGGGCGGTGTGCTGCTGCTGGGATCCGTGGCGAATTGGCCGAAGGAAAATGTGGCGAACGTCGTTGACGGACTGAAGGCCAACGTCAAGTCCAGCCATGATGTTTCGCTGGAGCACGGTTGGCTGAAGTTCACCCGCGGCAAACTCGACGGCGCAGGAAGCTGGAGCGGCCTGTACGGCAACACGGCTAACACCTCGTCCAGCCAGGACCGGCTCGTGAAGGGGCCGCTTGGCGTGCTGTGGTTCGGCGAGCCAGGCTCGGAGCACATGGTCGAGCGGCACTCCCGCTCGGTGAGTCCGCTCGCCGTGAACGGCCGGCTGATAGTGCAGGGCATGGAGGTCGTGATGGCTTACGATGCCTACAACGGCACGTTTCTTTGGCAGCGAAAAATCCCCGGCGCGGTTCGTGTGAGGGTGGATGTGGACGGCTCGAACATTGTCGCCACTGACGACTCGGTGTTCGTCGCGGCGCACGATCGCGTGCTGCATCTCGACGCGCAAACGGGGCGCACGCTGCGCGAGTTTTCCGTCCCAAGACAGGCCGGGGGCAAGGCTCTGCGCTGGGGAAACATCGGCGTGGATGGCGACATTCTTTTCGGCACCGGTGCCGTGCCGTTGGCCCGCGAGTACGGTTATCTCTGGAACGCCCTCGTGAAAAACGGTGAGTGGGTGGGCGAGCCCGACGCGCCGAAGGATGCGCTCGCCACCCTGAAAACCGTGAAAGGAATTTACCCGCGCCCCGATGCCCGGGCCTACGCCCATTTCAAGCGCGGCGGCCTGCATTGGCATGCCATCAACACGTTCCCGGGCTGGATGCCCGACCACGCGCCCACTGCCGTGACGAACAAAATCATGCTCAGCGAAAAGGTGTTTGCGTACAACATCCGCACCGGCGAATTGCTGTGGCAGCACGACGGCTCCGGCATCCCGAACATCTCGCTGGCGATCGCCGACAGCCGCGTCTTTTTCCTGAAGGACGATGTAAAGGATGAAGAGCGCAAACAGGCGAGGGCAGCTGTCCAAACCGAGATCGATGGCGGCAACTACGTCCCCGAGCGCGAGCAGGAACTCGCCGAGAAAGACCGCGATGTGCGGCGGGTGGTTTGCCTTGAGGCCGCGAGTGGCCGCGAGTTGTGGAGCCGCCCGTACGACCTCACCGGCTGCGGCGGCACCAAGCTGGGCATTGCGTACCAGGATGGGCGGCTCCTGTTCTTCGGGCATTACAGCAACCACGACGAGGGGCCGTTCAACAAGGGAGACCTGAACTGGCGGCGCATCACCGTGTTGCAGTCCGAGAGCGGCAGTCTGCTGTGGAGCAAGCCGCTCAACTACCGCCGCCGCCCGACGATTGTCGGCGACACGATTTACATCGAGCCGCGCCGGTGCGATCTCGCCACCGGCGAAATCCAGAAACGCACGCACCCCATCACCGGCGAGTCCGTCGATTGGGAATTCCTGCGTCCCGGCCATAGTTGCGGCATTGTGACTGCCACGCCGCACAACCTGTTTTTCCGCTCGTACAGCGGGGCGATTGTGGATACCGAGCGGGACACCGGCCTCCAACTCTTCGGCGGCGTGCGGCCTGGTTGCTGGAACAGCATGATCCCGGCGAACGGCCTGTTGAGCATGCAGGAATCGAGCGCCGGTTGCACTTGCAGTTACTCGCTGCGAACCACGGTTGTCCTGAAACACAAACCGCAAAAGGGACTCGCGGAGTGGTCGGTGTTCATCAGCCAGGCCGCGACCAAGCCGGTGAAACATTTGGCGATCAACTTCGGCGCGCCCGGTGATATGCGCGCAAAGGATGGCACTGTTTGGTTTGCCTATCCGCGCCCGAAGACGACCGTGGGGCAGGGTGCGTTCGCCAACTACGGCGTGAAGTTTGAACTCAGCGAAGCCGGAAAACCGGAGGTCGTGCAGCGTGATTGGCGCGGCAAAACCATCGCCGGCACCGACAAGCCTTGGCTCTTCACTTCCGCACTCAAGGGGGTGACCAAGCTCAAGGTGCCGCTATTGGAGAAAGACCAAACCGCCCTTTACACGGTTCGACTGGGATTCGCTGTGTTGGCGGAAGCTGCGGGGCAGGTGTTCGACGTTAAGTTGCAGGGCAGGACTGTACTCGAGTCGTTCGACATTGCCGCTTCCGCCGGTGCGCTTGGCCAAGCGATCACGCGCGAATTCGAGGGCATCAGCGTGACTGGCGATCTCGATATCGAGCTGGTTCCGGCCGACAAAAAAGCCAAGCTGGCCCCGACCCTCATTCACGCTCTCGAGGTGAACCGCGAACAGTTTCGCGCAGCGAAATAGCGCCGGTGAACCATTGGTCAAAGCGACTCGGTGTCCTGCTGGCCTGCCTGCTCTCTGTCGAGGCATTGGCCTGCCGGTTTAATGTGCGCGACGTTGGCTTCGTGGATCTCGGCTCCGAGCCGTACCGCTTGTACATCTTCGTCGGCGACTCCATGCCGGCGACCGAGCGTGAGTCGTTGCAGTCCATCGCCACCGCCACGTTTTACGACTCGAACGTGAAGGCCAGACTGCTGCCGCTTAGCCAAGCGCGCCAGGGCGGGGCCAAGGTGTTTCTCCCCGATGGATTTACCGGCGAGACGCCGGCGGCGGTGCTCGTTTCGCCCGATCAAAAAACAACCCTCCCGGTACCACTGGCCAAGGACGGCATGCCGATCCTGCAAACGGCCTGGGACGCGCTCGAGTCGGTGCTGGATTCACCCCGGCGAAACGGCATCCTCAGGAAGGTGTTCGACCGCTACGGCGTCGTGCTCGTTGTTGAGGGCAACGATGTTGCACAGAACCGGCGCATCCGCTCGATGGCCGATGCGGTCGTCTCGGAAATCACGGCCAAGCTGCCCGGCTTGGAGAAAGAAATCCAACAACCCCCGGTGGTTGAAGTGATATCGGCGGAAGCCTTCGAGGCCGAGCGGGCGTTTCTCTGGAGCCTCGGCATTCAAAAAGTTTTGGACGCACCGCAGGTGGTGATCCTCTATGGACGCGGCCGAATGATTGGGCCTGTTCTCAGCGGCGAGCGGTTGAGTCAGCCAAGCGTCAGCGCCATCCTGAACACCATTGGGCTTAATTGCGAATGCGGCCTCGACCGCAAATGGATGCAGGGAGTGATGGTGCCGTTGAAGTGGGATCGCGACCGAAAACAGGAAATCGCGAAGCACTTGGGCTTCAACCCGGAAAGCCCGGAGATCCGGATCGAGATGAGTCAAATCCTGGCCAAGGGCGGGGCGGGGCAGGGGATCAACCGCTCGAAGATTGTCGGCGACACGCTGGACGAACTGCTCACCGGTTATCGAACCGGCAGCTTGGCCGCAAACACTCCGCCTGGATCGCTTGGCCAAGCGACGGAACCGAGCGCAAAAGGGAAACCGAAGTTTTCAACAATGACTTGGGTCGTCTTTGTCGGCGCCGCAATCCTTGCCATCGGTGGCGTCATCCTACTAAGCGCCCGCCGCCGGGGTTTGTAATTGGAAACGGCCCTGTGCGCTACGGGCGGCTTCGGCCGGAGGCGATGATTTTCTTTAGTCGCTGCTTCATGCGCTCCAACACCTTTGGGTGCTGGTCGGCGATGTTCTTTTTTTCCTGCAAATCCTTGCTGAGATCAAAGAGAGAGAAACGCGGCGCGGGATGAAATTGCAGTTGGGTAGTCACGTGGACGTTGTGCCGGCGCTTGGAGTCGTGGCGTTGCAGTTTCCATTTTCCGGCGCGGAAGCCGTAGTTGCCACCTTTGCCATTGTCCTGCTGGACGAGATCCCTGCGGCCCTTGGCGCCTTCTTTGCCGAGCAACGCGTCCATGACATCGAAGCTGTCGGGGCAGGCATCCTTCGGAAGTTCGACCCCCGTGAGGGCGGCAAAACTGGCGGCGAGGTCGATGGTGCAGACCATTTCGCTTGAGGTGCCTTTTGCGATTTTGCCGGGCCAATAGGTAATGAACGGCGTGTGCGTGCCGCCCTCGAGCACGCTGTATTTACCGCCGCTGAACGGGCCGTTCGGCCGGTGGTCGCCCATCTTTTCGAGCGCGCCGTCCTTGTAGCCGTCATCGCCGACCGGGCCATTGTCCGAGCAAAAAACAATGAGCGTGTTGTCGGAAAGTTTCAGCCGGTCGAGGGTCTTGACCAGTTCGCCAACGCACCAGTCGAGTTGCACGACAGCGTCGCCGCGAAAGCCGAGGCCGGATGTGCCGTGGAAGCGTTCGTGCGGCATGCGCGGCACGTGCAAATCGTGAGACGAGAAAAACAGGAAGAACGGATTGGCCTTGTTGGCTTCGATCCATTTGTTCGATTGTTTCACCCACTCGTCGGCAAGGTCCTCGTCCCGGAATCGCGCCGCATGGCCACCGGTGTAAAAGCCAATCCGACTGATGCCGTTGTGAATGGTTGAGTTGTGTCCGTGACTCCAATCCATCTTGAGCGTGTCCCGGTGCGTTTTCCCCGTCGGATGATCCGCGCTGGGTTTTTTGTTGCCGACCCAAAGGGGGTCTTTCGGGTCGAGATTTTTCACGCGATGATTCACGACATAAACCTGCGGCACACGATCGTTGGTCGTCGGGAGGAGATAGTTGTAGTCGAAGCCAATCTCTAGCGGGCCGGGGTTGAGTTCGCCGTTCCAGTCCGGGCCGCTTGGCCCGCCGAGTCCAAGGTGCCACTTGCCGATGACGGCGGTTTTGTAACCGGCACGCTTGAGTAGCGACGGCAGCGTCTCGACGCCGGGCTGGATGATGGCCGGCCCGTTCGGCGGAGCGATGCCGGTGTTGTTCTGGCGAAACGCATACTTGCCGGTCAAAAACGAAAACCGAGTCGGCGTGCAGGTCGAGGCAGAGCAGTAGCCGTTGGTGAATTGCAGGCCGTTTGCGGCGAGCCGGTCGATGTTAGGGGTCTTGAGATTCTCCGGCTTGGCCCCGTAACAGCCAATGTCACCGTAGCCCAGGTCGTCGGCCATGATGACGATGATGTTGGGCTTATCGGTCTTGGCCGCTTGGGCGATGATCGAGGAAGCTACAGTAAAAAACAGGGCGAAAAAAAACCGCATGCCGGTTGTGTACTGGTGAAGCCCAAGTCAGTCAACCAAGCGCTTGGCCAAGCGGGGGTGTTTACGTCTTGTTCTGCTCCCGGATGTGTTTGAGGTAGAAGTCATTGAGTTCTTTTGGCCATTTGAAGATGGGTGTTATGAGCGGGTCAAAGCCCTGCAGGTGGCCGGGTGACTTGCGTTGGGAGGGGCGTTTGTAGCGCCACCCGGTGTCGCCGAAAATCTCCCCAACCAGCTTGGCCAAGCCGGGGTCGTACTCCTTGAGTTCCTCGCGGGTGTCGACGTGGTTGTGGTCGTGATCCGGTGGGCGGTTGGTGTTGAACCAGCTTTGCACGCCCTCGGCCCAATACTCGGCCTTGTTGTTGGCGGCGTATTTGCTCTTCCACAACCCCTTGGCCATCGCGGCCTTGTAGGTTTTGCCGAGCCGTTTGTCGAAAGTGGTGTCGATGTCGAAGATGCCGTTGAGATGGATGGCGTGGGCGAACTCGTGGATCATGATGTTCTCCGTGTTGTACGGATCGCCGGGGTAGCAGAGCAGGTTTTCCTCGGCGCAACTGGCGACCGGATCCGTGCGGGAGGAGCCGAGTCCGCGCGCGCGGCGATCCCAAAACTCGGCCGGCGTCATCTTGCTGTGTTCCGGCACCTGCGTGGTGAACTCGTCGTGTGCCATAACGACAAGGCGGCAGTTGCGCTTGACCATGTTATCGATGATGTCCTGCCGATGGCCGATCATATGGTCGACGAGATAGGCCGCCTCCTTGAGTGCATAATCCGAAACTTTGCCCGATGAAACGATCGGAAATCCGTTCACGCTCGTGCTCTTTTTGTAAAAGCTGGGGAGGTCGAGATGCTCCGGCAGCTTGTTGGAGACGGCGTATTTTTCCTCGGTCGATTTTTTTGGTTTCGGGCGGTTTCGGTATTTTTTGTAGAGGCGATTGTGGCGGTTATCGAGGCTGACTTTTTTGCCGGCGATCCACATCTGTTTCACCTGCGTGCGAATCTCGAGGATGTCGCCGTTCGCCGTGAAGAAGGTGGCCTCTTTGCCGGCCTCGATGGAGCCAAGGCGCTTGGCCACGCCGAGGATTTCCGCCGTGTGCAGCGTGATGCCCTTGAGCGCAACGTCTCGCGGCATCCCGTGCGTGGCCGACTGAGCGGCGGAGTAGGGAAGATTGCGGGCGTTCGAGGCGGCGAACCGCGCCAAGCCCTCGCTGAAGGCCACCTTCACACCGGCTTTGTGCAGGATTCCGGCGGCGCGGAACTGGATGTCGTACCGGTCGAAATCACGCGTCGGAAGCGTGAACGTGTGCTCGAAAATCACCGGCACGTTGTGTTTGGCCAGGAGCTCGGCGACTCGCCATGCATCGCGTCCTCCGGCGATGACCGGCTTCCAGCCGCGCTTGGTTGACCAGTCGATGGCCGACTCGATTTGCACTTGAGAATTGGCGTGGATGATCACCGGCTTCTCGCCGCGCACCCACGGCAGCATTGCGTCCCAGGACGGCACGCCCTTGTGGTCGGGGGCCGATTGCGACTTGGCGTAGGCGCGGGCTTCCTCGAAAAAGTCGTCGATCCTCTTTAGTCGCTTGTCGCGTTCCTTGGCCTGTTTCTTGGCATCGTCAGCGGTGGGGTTGATGTTCATCGACGGCCAAAACAAGTGCAGCGCGACCGGCGAGTGGGCGAGCATGTTTTCGTAGCCCCAACCGGTCGTGGCCATCAATCCGGACTGCCCGGTGACCGTGCCGCCTTGGGGAACAGGAAGGAAATGCGTGATGCCGTTGGCGCGGGCGACGGGGATGAGTTCTGAGTCGGGGTTCACTGCGAGCCACGACTTGATTTCCGGCGTGTACGCGCCGACCTCGCTGGTATCGACCGTGGCGCGCACGGCCGGTATTTCCATTAGGCCAAGCGCGGTGGTCGGCGCGATGAGGCCGGGGAACAGGTGCTGCCCCTTGAGGTTGACGACTTGCGCCGCCCCGGCGGCCGGTTGCTCCTTGGCCGGGCCGACGGCTTTGATCGTGTCGCCGGCGATGAGTACAAAACCGGGCGAGTGTGTCGGCCCGGAGACGGTGTGCACCACGGCGTTGGTGAACAGGATGCCTTCAGCGGCGGCGCTTGGCCAAGCGACGAACACTGTGGCAGCGGCGATCGTGGCAACTGAGATAAAATGTTTTGGTCGTGTCATGCTGATGTCCTCCTTGGTTTATTCCGTTTCAATTTTGCAGTCCATGCAATCCACCACGCCCAAGCCGTGCGCGGTCTCGAGCGCGCGCCGGAAAAAAGCGGCTCGGGCATCGTCGGAATCGTCATCTTTTTCTTTATCCTTCTTCTTGTCTTTCTTGGCTTCGCCCTTGGCCTTGGTGAGGAGTTTTTCCCTTTCCGTTGCACGGGCCTCGGCGAGTTGGAGCGCTTCGCCCCGCTCGAAGTAACGCTTGCCCTCGATCCAGGTTTCCAAGCAAACCGTGCGGGTGCTCAGCGGGTGTTCCGACCAAATCGCGAAGTCGCCGTCCTTGCCCGCCTCAAGCGAGCCGACGCGGTGATCGACACGCAGTTGTTTCGCCGGATTGATCGTGACGAAGTTGAGCGCCTCCGTTTCCTTCGTTTTGCCGTACTTAACCGCCTTGGCGGCCTCAAGGTTGAGGCGGCGCGCGAGGTCGGACGAGTCGGAGTTGAACGACACCACCACGCCGCGCTCGTGCATCAGGCTGCCGGCGTACGGGATGGCGTCGATGACCTCGTACTTGTACGCCCACCAGTCGGCGAAACAGGAAGCACCGGCGCCGTGGGCGGCGATTTCGTCAGCCACCTTGTAGCCCTCGAGGACGTGTTGCAGCGTGCCGACCCGGACGCCGAATTTCTCCATCGTGCGCATGAAGGCGAGGATTTCATCCTGCCGATACGAGTGGCAGTGAATCCAGCGCTCACCCTTGATGATTTGCCCGAGCGTCTCCAACTCAAGGTCGCGTCTCGGTGGCGAACCGCCTTTTTCGCGGAAGCGACGCCACTCGCGATTGTACTGCCAGGCGGCGGTGAAGCGGTTTTCGTGAAACACTGGAACGCCCATCCGGGTTTGTGGGAACCGGGTGTTTTTGTCGTCGCCCCAGTTGGATTGCTTCACATTTTCGCCAAGCGCGAACTTGATGCCCGGCGGGGCGGCCTTGAACTTGAGCGCCTCCGGCCCTTGGCCAAGGCGCAGTTTGATGATCGCGTTTTGGCCGCCGATCGGGTTGGCCGAGCCGTGCAACTGGTTGGCCACCGTCAGTCCACCGGCGAGTTGGCGATGAATCTGCGGCGACTCGGAGTTGACCACGTCGCCGATGGAAACCATGGCGGAGGAGGGCAGGGTGCCTTCGTTGACCGAGCCAAGAATCATGCTGTGGCTGTGGGCGTCGATGAGGCCGGCGGTGACGTGTTTGCCCTCGGCGTCGATCACGTGGGCGTTTTCGGGTGCCTGAAGGTTGCGCCCGATTTTTTTGATCTTGCCGTCGGCGATCAACAGATCGTGGTTTTTCAGGACGCCGCGCTTGCTGCTGGTCCAAAGCGTCGCGTTGCGGACGAGCACGGCGGCTGGCTCGAGCACGTTGTGTTCGCCGATCGGCGAGCGGGCGAGTCGCTCGTCCGGCTTGTCCTCTTTTTTCTCGTCCGCTTTTTTGTCTTCTTTTTCGTCGTCTTTCTTTTTATCGACCCACTCTAGTTTTTCCGGTTCGAGCGTGTTCCAACGGCCCTCGATCCAAACGCCTTTGAGCTTGGCTTTCGGATCGAAGTAATCGCCCTCGACGACGACCAAGTTGGCCAGTTTGCCGGTTTCGACCGTTCCCAGTTGGTCGCTTACGCCGGTGAACTCGGCCGGCGTGGTGGTCAGTGCGGCGAGCGCGTCGCGCTTGGTCAAGCCGCGTTCGATGACCTTGGCCAAGTTCTCCCGGAATGTCTTTTTGTCCTTGAGACCGTGAGTGGTGAATGCGATCTCGAGGCCGTTTTTCTGCAATAAAACAGGGTTTTCCGCCGCCCAATCCCAGGCGCGGAGTTGGTCGAGCGAGACGCGTTCCCAGTCGGAGTCGCTTGGCATCTTGGGCACCTTGGGGAAATTTATCGGCACGATGAAACGGGTGGCGCTGGTTTTCACGAGGTCGGGCCGTCGCCATTCGTGGCCGGTCGCGACGATGAGCGGCTTGATGCCGAACTCGCCGGCGAGCCGCATCGCCTTGTCCACCATGAGCACGCTGCCTGGCTCAATGATGACCGGTTGCCCGTTTTTCAAAACGGCTTGAAGTGTCTCGAGTGACTTGTTGTGGGCCGGTCGCTTGGTTGTGTCCGCGTTGGCTCGGTGGTAGTTCCAAATTTCATTGTAGTGTTGCGCGTCGGAGAGCGTCTGGCGGATTGCCGAGATCACGCCCATGAGCGACTTGGGGAACTCTTCCGGCTTGGATGCTTTTGTGTCGAAAACGATGTGCTGAAAAAGTTGCGGCCTGATGACGAGTTGGTTCGGCGAACCTTGGCCAAGCGAGATGAGGGCGCTTTGGCCGCGGATGATGCCGTTGGCCGGGGTGAGTGCGGCAGCGGTGAAACCTTGTGCGCGCAGAGCCTCGTACGCGTCCGGCTTCGGGCTGAACGCCTCGGTGACATCGTACTCCGGCTTCATTGTGGACAGGCCGGAGCCGGGGCCGATCATGCCGGGGTCAAGCTCGTTGCCCGGCGTGCCGAGAAAGCCCGGCTTGCCGGCGGCGGTTGCGCCGGTGCCGGTGATGCTCTGTGTCATCGTGGTCGAGATCGGCTTGGCCTCGGTGACGTATGGATCGATGAACCCGGCGTAAAGCGTCAGGCCGGTCATGTCCCACTCGCGGGCGGTGTCGGGTGCCTGGCCCTTTTCGGTGACGGCTTGGATTCGCCCATCGCGGATGATCACCGTGGCGTCGGCGATCGTGACGCCCGGCTTGACGACGACGGTGGCGTGGATCAGCGCGTGGTGCCCGGGAGGGAGAGGGCGGTTGCCCGGTGGTAGAATTTCAGCGTTAGCGGGCTGAAACATCGCCAGCAGGGCGGTCGCTGCGAGGGAGTGGCTCAGTTTCGTCATGGGCGGGGATTCAACCAGAAGGCGACCCGGCTGGCCAAGCAAAACTCAGCGCTTGGCCAAGCGGCGAGGTTGGTGTATCATAACGGCGTTCTTTGACTTGGGCTTTTGCCCAAAGACAATCATGACGCCGGAAGGAACCCCGTGAGACTCGGGGACGGTTGCGCCACTGTGACGGGCTGCCTTGCAGCTCGAAGTCAGGTCAATTTTGCTGTCATGCTCGTCAGGCCGCTCGCGCGGCCAACTTCTCCGCACTTGAGAAGGATGAGGCCAGCACAATGGTGCAGCTTTAATCCCAAGACCCTCCCACGCGGAAGGTCTTTTTTTATGCCCGCCAAACCGTTGGTCTCAACAAATAGAGATTAACAAATGAAACGCATAATCATCATCCTGTTGGGGCTCGCCGCATTGCCGGGAGCCAGTGAAACACGGGCGACGCAGTTTGCCGCCGAGGTCGTGTCGTACAAATCGGGCGTCGGCTTCGCCACCGATTGGAGCACCGGCGCCGGCTACACGAACAAGGACGCAATCGTCGGCCCGCCGGCCCGCGAGACGCCGGGAAAATGGGGTGGGCCGATCACGCCGTTCAGTCCGCCGTATCTGCTCGCTCAAATCCTCTCCATCGGCGAAGGCGGCGAAGTGACGCTGAAATTCGGCAAGCCAATTCGCGATGAGTCGATCAACCCGTTCGGGCTCGACTTTCTCGTTTTTGGTGGCGCGGGGTTTACGATCACCAACGGCGACTTCGGCGGCGGCGGCATCACGGACGGAACGCTCTTTGGCCAGGACGACGGCGAAACCCGTGTGTCGGTCAGTGCCGATGGTGATGCCTGGTTCGTGCTCGACCCGAAACGGGCGCCGGCGTTCGATGCCTACCACCCGACCGACGGCAGTGGCGACTTCGGGTTGCCGGTGAATCCGGCCTTGGACAAGGGCGACTTCGCCGCCGGCGGCTTGGCCAAGTTCACCGAGCTTTACGATGGCTCCGGCGGCGGAACGGGTTACGACCTCGGCTGGGCGGTCGATGCCGCCGGCAAACCGGTTGCGCTTGCCCAAGTGCGGTTTGTCCGGCTCGAGGTGTTGTCCGGCAAAGCCGAGATTGATGCCGTCAGCGATGTCCAGCCGCGCACCGACAACCTCGACTGGCACATTGAAAATTTCTCGGCGAATCCGTTGGCCAACGGCTGGGCCGCGCATGGCGATGAGTCGCTGTTCGAGTGGGACGCCGAGGGCGGGGCACTGGCCGTGACATGGGATTCCGAAAAGCCGAACAGCAATTTTCACCGTCCGCTTGGCCTGACGCTGACGGAGGCCGACACGTTCGCGTTCGCGTTCGACATCGCGCTCGACGAAGTGAAAGCGGGGCATCTCGACGGTCAGCCGTACACGTTCGAAATTGCGGTGGGATTGATGAGCATCGAGTCGGCTAAAGCCGATGGGTTCAGTCGTGGCACTGGCACGGATTCGCCGAACTTGGTCGAGTGGGACTACTTCCCCGACACCGGTTTCGGCGCGACGATTTCTCCGGCGATTGCGTCCGGGAAGAGCCAGTTCGCCGCCGGGTTCACATTCCCCGCCGAGTTGGTTGTTGGGAAAAAATATTCGGTGCGAATGGAGTACGATCCCGCCGAGCGGACGCTGAAAACGTTCATGCTTGAAAACGACAAGGCGTGGAAGACGATCAAAACCGTGGCGTTGGCGGACGACTTTGTCGGCTTCGCCGTTGATGCATTTTCGATCAGCAGTTACACGGCGAAAGGCAGCAAGTCGAGCCTGTTGGCCAACGGCAGCGTGGATAATTTGGCAATTGGCGTGGGTCGATCGAAGCCGCGAATTGTGAATACGCGCTTGGCTGACGGGCAATGGACGGCCCGTTCGTTTGGCTATGGCACGGCGGATTATCTGCTCGAACGATCAGCTGATTTACGCGGGTGGCAGCCGGTCAGGAACGGAGTCCGAGAGGATGGTTTTTATTTGAGGTTGATCGATGAGAACCCATCGCTTGGTGACGGGTTTTATCGCCTTAGTAGATGAGTCACCGAAAGAAACATACTGGTTTCACGTTGGTGGAGTTGCTGGTCGTGATCGCCATCATTGCCATTTTGGCCAGTTTGTTGTTGCCGGTTTTGTCGGCGGCCAAGCGCAGGGCGCACGACACGGTTTGCAAGGGGAACCTTCGGCAGCTTGGCCTCGCCGGGCAAATGTACTGGAGCGACAACGAGCACCGCGCCTTCGCCTATCGCGGCGAGTCGGTCAACGGCGGCGATCGGTTTTGGTTTGGGTGGCTTGAGCGTGGCGGCGAGGGTGTGCGCCGTTTCGACTTGGCCAAGGGCGCGCTGCATCCGTACCTCGGTGGCAAGGGGGTGGAGACTTGCCCGAGGCTGGTCTACGTCGATTCGCGTTTTAAACTGAAAGCCACCGGCGCGGCGTTTGGATACGGTTACAATTTGCACTTGGCAAGAGGACTTACCGGGCCGGGGGTGCGGATCGATCGCCTGTTCAAGCCGGGCGGCACGGTGTTCCTTGCCGACGCCGCTCAAGTGAACACGTTCCAGTCTCCGGCCTCAAAGGAGAAGCCGATGCTTGAGGAATTTTACTACGTGAACGATCTCGAGCGGACGGCGCACTTTCGGCATGGGCAAAAAGCGACGGCGGCGTTTTGCGATGGCCACGTTGGCCAGCTGGGATTTGATGTGGGTTCGATTGACGATCGAATGCCGGATCAGTGGGTGGGGCGCCTACCCGGCAAACTGTTGCGAGACACAACGGCTGAACCTTGAGGGTTATTCCCCGTTGTCTTCGTCTTCGGTCTTGTCTGTATCCTCCTCGGCCGGTTCAGGGTCTTCGGGTGGCGTGGTTGACACTTCGATAACCCGGGTCACTTTCACCTCTTTGGGGCTGAAGTTCTTGAGGGTGGTGTTTTCCGGCTTGTACACTATGACGCTTACAGTGGTTTCGACGATATCTAATGGAATGTTAATCGGGTCGATCACCACCTTGACGGCGGACGGATCAGTCAAGTCCGGCAGGGGATGCGAGTCCGATTCAAGTGAGACAGTCACTTGTGCCGGTTCGACTTTGTACTGCGTTGTGTCATCCGGTGACTTTAGTATTCGGATATCATACGCCCTGATGATGCTGACGTGATTGGTTGAATTCGATTTCTTGGTGAGCGATTCCGGGTCGAAGGCAGAGTCAACGACCTCTTGTGCACTTAATGTCTGGGCCTGGTAGCGGTCTGGATTGTTGCCTGTTTGGATCGTGTCGATGGTCTTCCAAGTGAGCAACGCCAGGAGGAAGGAAGTGATTTTCCAGCCGATGTTGCGAGTTAAAATATCCTGCCAGCCCATGTCAGTGCGGGGCTGCTTTGGCCTGAGTCGGGGCGCTTCCCTGCTTGGCCTTCAGTGATCGGATCCAGCCCGTAAAACTACGGTTCCGGATGGGGGTCACGAACACCGACGTGAGCGTCGCGCGCAGCTTGGTTTGCGAGATACCACGAACCAATTGCCCCTTGTAAGCGGTCGAGATGGAGCCGGTCTCCTCGGAGACGATGATAACCAGCGAGTCGGATTCCTCGCTCATGCCGATGGCGGCGCGGTGGCGGGTGCCGATGGTTTTGCTGATGTCCTGCCGGCGTGTCAGCGGGAAGATGCAGGCAGCACTCAGGATGCGATCCTCGTTGATGATCACCCCGCCGTCGTGGATCGCGTTGTTTGGGAAAAAAATGGTCTCGAGCATCTCCGGTGTGGCTTCGCAGTCCACGATGATTCCTGACTCAACAACATCCTGCAAATGAGTGGCTTGCTCGATGGCGATCAGCGCCCCGATGCGCGCCTCGCTGAGCCGGTCAACCGCCTGGATGATGACCTCGATGTTTTCACGCTGTTCACGCAGTGAGCCGAAGAAAGTCAGGTTGCCCAACCCGGCGAGCAGGCGGCGCAGTTCCGGCTGGAAGATCACCAGCACCGCCACGGCGGAGAAGGCGAAGAGGGAGGTCAGCAGTGCCGAGAGGACGGTCAGCTTGAGCGCGGCACAAAGCAGCGTGGCCCCGATCAGGCCGAGGAGGGCCACCACCATCGGCCAGCCGCGCGTGCCCCGGAAAAACTTGAGCGTGTAATAAATGGCGACAGACAAAATGGAAATCTCAGCCACAAGACGCCAATAATCTGTGACGCCATGCCAGATGTTTACCAGTATCTCCATCAGTTACACTTTTTCCTTCAATGCCTCCGCCATCCGGATGGCCTGCACCGTCTCGGCGACATCGTGAACCCGCACGACGTGCGCCCCCTCAATCACCGACCAAACCGCGCAGGCAAGCGAGGCTGGCAGACGCTCCTCGAGTGGCGTGTCGAGTAGCTTCCCAATGAACGATTTTCGGGAAACCCCGACCAAGAGCGGACGCTCCGCAACGGTAAACTGATTCAGCCCGCTCAGCAACTGCATATTGTGCTCCAGCTCCTTCCCGAAGCCGATGCCGGGGTCGAGTGCCACCTGCCCGCCGCTGACCCCGTGCTCCGCCAACCGGGCCAGCCGCTCGGCGAAAAAACTGCCGACCTCCCGCAGCACGTTGTCGTAACACGGCTTGGCCTGCATGGTTTGCGGTGTGCCCTGCATGTGCATGCAGACGTAACCGGCCCGGGCCTCGGCGACGACCTGCCACATCTCCGGCGACTCGCGGTTGGCCGCGACGTCGTTGACGATCGATGCGCCGGCGTCGAGTGCGGCCCTGGCCACGGCCGGCTTTTGCGTGTCGATCGAGAGGACGACGTCGCCGCGCTTGGCCAGGCGCTCGATCACCGTGACGACACGGCGCAGTTCCTCCTCCGCGGAAACCGGATCCGAGCCGGGGCGGGTCGATTCGCCGCCGATGTCGATGATCTCCGCGCCTTCGTCGGCCAGGCGCAATGCGTGATCGACCGCCGAGTCGGTGTCGGGAAACCGGCCGCCGTCGGCGAAGGAGTCGGGAGTGGTGTTGACGATCCCCATCACCACCATCGGGCGGGGGAAATCAAACGTGACGTCGCGGGCGATCCAGCGCACGCGGGAGACTACCTCCGCTTGGCCAAGCGCGCAATCGGCAAGGCTTATTTCAAGCCAAGCCTCTGCTTGAGGATGGATTGCAGCGCGGTGTCCGACGACGGCGGGCCGAACATCACTTGATCCTTGATGATCGTCTGTGGCATGCGCGAGTTGCCGCCGTTCTTCGAGTTCAACTCGTAGGCGCGAATGTCCTGCTGCAGTTGCTGCTGGACGGCTGCGCTGGCGACGGCCTTGTTGAGCGCCGCCGCGCCGACGAGGCTGGCCGCGTGCGCTCTCACCTTCGCGAGCGGCTTGGTGGTCTTGTGATTCGTGAACAGCCAGCGGTCAAACGCGTCATACTTGGCCGGGGCGACCTGCTGGACGGCAAGGCAGATTTTTGCGTATTTGCAGGCATCGACGTGGTCACGGTGCGTGCGCTTGAATTGCGCGTTGCAGTTGGCGTCGAGCGGCATTGGGATCATCAGGCACGAAAGCTGGCCGTCAAACTTGTCAATTGCCGTGCGGATGAAACCGTGGAGTTGCCGGCAATGGTGGCAGGTGTAATCAAACAGGCACCCGATCCGGTGCGGGGCATTCGCCGGGCCGAGCAGCGGCAGGCGCGCGGCGTCAAGCGAAAGGGTGGTTCTCGGAACCAAAAACGGTTCAGCCTTGGGCGTCGAGGGCGCTTCCGGGGTGACGGTCGCCACGGCCGGAGGGGTCGGCTTCGGCTCGACAGCAGGCGCCGGCGATGGAGTTGGTTTTGGCGCGGGCTTGGCCTCGGCGATCGGCGCGTTGGTTTGCGCTTGGCCAAGGTCAACGATCAAGGGAGCCTCTGGTTCCTTTGGCAGAATGATTTGCCCGGCGGCGATCACCGCCACCAAGCCAAGCGCCGAGCCGATCCCGGCGCCGAAGTTGAGGCGGACAGCAAGCCGCGAGCCGATGTCATTGGCTTGGCTTAAAAAGATCACCGCCGCCAGCGAGGCCAAGCCGTGTGCCGTGCAGCAGTACGGACAAAACGCCCCGATCGACACCGCCTGCACGCCGACAAACCAGGCCGCCGCAGCGAGGGTGGCGAACGAGAAAAGCGTGAGCGAGTTGAGAGAGCGCGTGGCTTTTTGCTGCTGGCCGATCTTGAGCGAAAATGTGCTGATGAAAAACGCCCCGTAAAGCCCAAGGCCAAGCAGCGACACCGGGATGCCGAGCCAATACGCCCACGGGCTGTTTAGCACCTTGTCGCAGCCGGAATCCTGCCCGCAGCCGGGCACCTGTCCGCTCAAGTCCAAGCTGGCCAGCGCAAGGTAGGCGGTGATGATTGCCGCTGAAAAAAGCAGCATCCGTACCGCATGAGTCCAAGTGCCGGTGAGTGGCGCTTGGGCGGACTGTCTTTCTCGTTCGCGCTTGGCTTTGCCCATGGTGAGTCGGGTTCGACAAAAAGGCAGGCCAGAATCCGCGCTGCCACAACGAGTTGCAAGCGTGAAGTTTAAGCCCAAGATTCCGGCCAAACCAAGCCGTGCCGACCATCGACGCAGTCAATGATACCATTGATTTTATCAATGACCGGTTTTCAGGGAATGTGTGCTACTTTGATTCCTGATCCGCGGAAAACCGCCAACGAAAGGTAAAAAACGAAAAACATTATCGCAACAATCGCCGTCGCGCTCCTGATGGGTTGCGCGTCCGAGCCGGACTATTCGGGGAGTTACATCCTAACTGTCGGGGGAGGTTCGGTTCGTTTTGAATTGAAGTCGGATGGCTCATTTATAGGAAGTCCCGAGGGTGAGGATAAAGACGCAGTTGGCACGTGGAAAGTCGAGGGAGACTTGTTGGTGTGCGAAGGGACGACAACAAAAGATTCCGACCAACTCACGATCAAGTTCAACAAGACAACCTTCGAGCTGATTTTGCTCGCTGAAAACGGGGAGGAAGTTCCTTTGGACAGGATGATCCCGGACGGTGAGGTTGGGGTTTATTTGAAGAAGGTCGAACCCAAATCGTCTTCGGCGGAAACGGAATCAGCAGAGCCAGATTATTTGGGTGATTACTCACTAACGCTTCCCAAAGAAAGAATCACTTTAAAGCTGGTACCCGGTGGTTCGTTTATTCTTGCAGGTTTAGGCGGAGGTGATGCTGTTGGGAGATGGAAAGAGGAAGGGAACTTTTTGGTCTGCGAAGCGACGACAGAAAAACGTCCAATCACAATAACCATTAAGTTCAATAAAAAGACTTTAAAATTAATTTCGCTCGCCAAAAATGGACGCGAAGCTCCATTGAGCGAATGGACCCGGGGAGATGGCGGAATTTATTTGAGGCGGAACACGGGAAGTTCGGCAGCCAATCGCGTACTGTTGAACGCTGCGATCGAAGGGGATGCTGAAGCTGTCAAGCGAAGCTTGGATGCTGGTGCAGATATCAATGTGCAGAATGTTAAAGGCAGCCAATCGTGGACGCCCCTGTTTGGCGCGGTTGTATACGGTCGCAAGGAAGTCATCGAACTCCTTATAGCCAAGGGCGCGGATGTGAACAGGAAATGCGAGGATTATGAGACTCCGCTGCATATTGCGGTTGATGCTTTTGCATCTCCAGAAAACCGCAAGGAAATCGCCAAGCTACTAATCAGCAATAGCGCGGATGTGAATGCGGTGGATATGAGGGGCAGAACACCGCTAGATGGTGCCAAGGGGGAAACCGCCGAACTCCTCCGCAAGCACGGCGGCAAATACTCAATGATTAACTATGCAGCTAAAGGTGGAGATGTTGAAGCGGTAAAGAAGTTCGTGGCTGACGGCGCGGATGTGAACGCGAGGGATAGAATGGGCCGAACACCGTTAGATTCGGCCAAGGGAGAAACTGCCGAACTCCTCCGCAAACACGGGGGCAAGACAAGAAAAGAATTGAAAGCTGAAGGAAAATGAAACATTTACGAATCACAACAATTGCGGCCGTGCTTCTCACGGGGTGCATGACGCCTGTCGATTACAGCAAGCCCCGGCCGCTGAAGGAGGGGCAGGCCAAAAGCGCCAGGATAAAGCATGACCTGCCGGAGTCGGAAGGTTCGATTGTTGCGAGGAAAATATTGGAATTTCTCGGGGAGTTGGGCAGGGCGGGAAGGCAGGCTTTTGATTGAGCGTCGCGCTTGATCGGCTTGGCCAAGCGCTCGACCAAGCTACTTCAAGTGGTGGTCAGTTTCCCTGGCTCGTATGATTGAGGCTCAGCCCTCAACCTTTGTTTTGCTTGTCTCGGCCGGTTTTGTGGCAACCGTTAAAACGGCAGTTGAAAACTGAGCTTATCGGGATGACTGTTGTCTCGATATGAAATTACCACTCGTCGCAATCTTCGCCGCAGTGCTTTTGGTGGGGTGTGGGAGGTCAGCGTAGCAATCATGCAAAACGCCGTCTGTCGTGGTGACATATCCCCGTGTGAATCGAGCGGCGGCGTCCTCCACGCAGTAAGACCATAGCTCCTTCGAGTCGGCGAAGTAGAGGTAGAGTCGCTGGTGCTGATGTTCCACACGATATCCATCCTCGAACGACAACCCAAGCAGGTGTTTCAGGATCATCTTGTTCACATTCCTGTGTCCCACGATTAGATGAGTCCCCTGACCTTTCAAGAGTTGGCATCGGTCGGCGAAGAAGCGTTACACACGGGTAGAAACGTCGTGCAGATTCTCGCCATTGGGAAGGCGGTAGCGAATCTCATCTCTGGAAAAAACCTGATATCGCCGAGTTAACTCGGCGGTGGACTGCCGGCCTATCAACTCGCCCTCAAGATCTCCCGCGGTCACCTTGAGCAAGTCGCTGGTGACAATATTGGGTCGACCGGTGTGCTCTTTTGGGGTCAGCGGGACAAGAAATCGGTGAAGGCTGTCTTGTTTTCGATCGGAGAGGTTTTCGGTCGACCTAGATCGGCCCGTGCGCCCCTTTGGACCATGACTTCAAGCATAGCTGGCCCTCGCTGGGAGCGAAGCTGGCCTACTCTCTCGGCCAGGTCTTCGCGCCGCTCAACGCGCCACGCTTCAGTGTAACCGCACGCCTTGACGATTTCCGTGAATGAGACCTGCAGACCCGCTGTGGCCATGCCTCCTACCGAATCGTGCACCCCGTTGTTCAAGATGATATGTTTAAAGTTCGCCAAGCCGGCTGCGCCTACAATCGCAGCTCCGCCCATGTGCATCAGCATGGCCCCGTCGCCGTCCAGGCAAAACACCTGGCGTTTGGGTTGAGCTAGGGCGATGCCCATAGCGATTTGTGAGGCGTGCCCCATCGAGCCGAC